>VOFH01003695.1_pt1 | contig 50034 bp, 72 predicted proteins | sample 5384091 | NCBI WGS metagenome assembly VOFH01 (sample SAMN12384727, study PRJNA508395) | human gut metagenome | isolation source: healthy gut G | host: Homo sapiens
AGGATATGATATATGTGGTTAGCAGATCAATGGAATGACTATGAAGTGATCGATTGTTCAAAAGGAGAAAAGCTCGAGCGCTGGGGAGATTATCTTCTCGTCCGCCCAGATCCCCAGGTAATCTGGGATACTCCGAAAAAAGAAAAAGGATGGCGCAAAATGAACGGACACTACCACCGCAGTTCCAAAGGAGGTGGAGAATGGGAATTTTTCCAGCTTCCAAAAGAATGGACCATTCAATATTCCCTGCCTATTAATAAGAAGTTAACGTTTCATTTAAAACCTTTCAGTTTTAAACATACCGGATTATTTCCGGAACAGGCTGCCAACTGGAACTGGTTTTCCCAGCTCATTGCAGACGCCGTTTCCAAAGGACGCCAGGTTAAGGTTCTTAATCTTTTCGCCTATACCGGTGGGGCAACACTTGCGGCCGCTGCGGCAGGTGCAAGCGTAACCCATGTAGATGCATCCAAAGGCATGGTCACCTGGGCAAAGGAAAATGCAATTTCTTCCGGTCTGAAAGATGCCCCGATCCGGTGGTTGGTCGATGACTGTGTCAAATTTGTAGAGCGGGAAATCCGTCGTTGGAACCATTATGATGCCATTATCATGGACCGCCGTCTTACGGTCGCACCAAAAGGGGAAATCTGGAAAATAGAAGAGAGCGTTTATCCGCTCATCCAGCTCTGCAGCCAGATTTTAACGGACAATCCGCTCTTCTTCCTGATTAACTCATATACCACCGGTCTGCAGCCGGCAGTTCTTTCCTATATGATAAGCACGGTGCTTGGCACCGCCAATGGTACAGTCACCGCCAGCGAGATCGGTCTTCCGGTTTCCTCCAACGGACTGGTTCTTCCATGTGGTGCCAGTGGGCGCTACGAAGCTACCGGGATTTAACCAATCCCTTTTCTTTCCACTTTCCGCTCTTCCAGCGAAGGTACATGCCAACGGCACGGACGCATTCATCACCAGTCATACCGATGTATGCGCCCACGGCCAGAAGGCCCAGACGGATTCCAAACAGATACGTTCCCCAACTGAACACAAAATCATAAAGCAGGCACCCATCACTACCGGGAATACGGCATCCCCACTTGTCTTTAATGCCTGTCCGTACACCAGATTGGTTACACGGCCTATCTCAAGTACGATGTCAATTGCCAGAAGTTTACCGACAAGCGACACCATCTGCGGATCTTTGGAAAACAGCTGCATAATCCAGCCGGAACAAAGCGTAAACACCGTCTCCAGAATAACTGCAACAATCACTCCGATCACCGCTGCTTTTTTCGTTCCACGGTCACACGCATCATACTCTTTCGCACCGATATGCCATCCCGTCATAATTGCATTTGCCTGTGCAAGTGCCGCACCTACACAATAGGAAAAATTTGTGATCTGCATTGTGTAGGAACGCGCTGTCACATTAAGCCCCTGTGCATCCATCTGATTCAGAAAACGGATCACCAGCGTCATGGAAACGTTATAGATCGCCGTCTCGCATGCGGACGGAAGCCCGATACGGATGATCTGTCCCATCACTGCCCGGTTGCTCTCTCTCTCCGGATGCTGTTTTGCTTTCACCAAAACAGCACCAAGCAGTACAACAATCACCAGATTGATGATGCGTGAGATCACCGTGGCGGTAGCAACACCCGCTACCCCTTTGTGCAGTACAAACAGGAAAAATGCATTCAGGCAAAAATTAATAACATTACCGATAATGGATGCATACAACGGTTCCTTCGAAAAACCAAATGCCCGAAGATAACTCGAGCAGATGGGAATCAGTGCATTTAAAATACAAAATCCGCCCACGATCTGCAGATAAGTTTTCGCCGGCTGCATCAGCGCATCTGCCACACCGACCCCAGAGAGAATGGTCCCTGCACCGAGTGATAAGAACAGAGACATTATTACGCCAAGCGCTGCATTAAATACCAGTCCAAGCTGTCTGGCCTGATATGCCACCCCCGGCCTGCCCGCCCCGATATTCTGCGTCATGACGGCCACCATTCCGGAGGAAATTACAGAAAACATAATAATAAAAATCCCTATATATGTATTCGCAGTTCCCACCGCCCCTACCGCCTGATCATTTACAGACGAAAGCATCAGGGTATCAACCATCCCAGAAAGCATATACAAAAAGTGTTTCCAGGCAAATGGGAATAAAAAGCTGCGTTAAATTTTTTTCCTCTGTTCCATTTATGGTATCTCCTTTCTTTCGTATTCATTTTATGCCCTTTTTTCAAAAAAATGCTTGCATTTTATCGCCTTATAATTGCATTATTTCTACTTTTCCATTATAATTTAGGAAACTGACAGAAGGAGGGACTTCATGTATCCGGAACTCAAGGAAAACCGTCCGCACGGCACAGACAATTACCCCTATACACAATATCACATGCACAATATTTTCCATGCTTTTCAGATTCCCGTACACTGGCACGATGAGCTTGAAGTTATTTACACGAAAAAAAGGACCTTTAAACCTCCTGATTGACGGGAAAGAATATACTGCTGAGGACGGTTCGGTCTATTTTGTTGCTCGGGGCAGCTTCATCTGATGGGATCGGCAGCCGGGGATGTCGACTACTACACCCTCCTGTTTCCTCTCGAATTTATTTCATTTCAGTCGGATGATTCTTTGGAACGGGAACTTTTCTTTCCCCTGCGGAACCACACCCTCTCCTTTCCCTGTAAACTTCCAGAGGATCACGACACAGCAGCAAAGGCATCCGTTCTGCTTGATCAGATCATCAACGCCAACTCTGACCGTATTGCTGAGAACCAAAAAACGGATACCAAAACCAGCTTGGCACCCGCATCCTGCTTCTGAAACTAGTGCTTCTCATTGCAGAACAGGATCTGTTTTATCCCAGCCATGTAAAAAGCACCAGCAGCCTCCAGAAAGAGTTACTATCTTATATTCAGCAAAATTACTGTTTTCGTATTTCCCTGCACGATCTTGCCGGACATTTCCATATGTCTGAAAAATATATCTCCCGGTACTTCCGGGAACATTTCCAGCTTACGCTCTCGCAGTATATCACATACCTGCGGCTATCCCACGCAAAGCATCTGCTGGAAACCACAAGTCTCTCCATCACAGAGACAGCACTGCAGAGCGGCTTTCCAAATGTAAGCTATTTTATCCGGACATTTAAGAACACATTTCATGTCCCGCCTCTGCAATACCGCAATTCAATCCGCTAGAGGATACGCTTCTTTCGCAGAAGAAGCAGGATAATCACACAAATGATCACCATAATTCCGATGATAATAGCAAATCCGTGCGCAGTATTGGCAAACGGAACCCAGTGCTCGTTGACATTCATACCGTAAATTCCGGAAATAACCGTAGGAATCGCCATAACAAGCGTGATGACTGTCAGCGATTTCATGATGGAATTCATCCGGTTGTCGATGACCGATGACAACAATTCTCTGGTACCGTTTATGATGTCACGGTAAATACTTGTCATCTCAATTGCCTGCTGGTTCTCTACGATTACATCCCCGAGCAGCTCCTTATCCTCCGGATACTGCTCCAGCCGCTTGTATCTTGTCAGGCGGTCAAGCACTACTCCGTTGGCACGAAGGGATGTCGCAAAGTAGACCAGTGTCGATTCCAGTTCATGCAGCGCAATCAGATCCACTTCCTCCGTATCATCCCCGACACGTTCCTCGATCTCCGTACGCATCTTGTCGATGATACGAAGATCACTCTGATAAAGCACTGCAATCCGGTACAGGATCTGATAGACAAAACGAAGCTTTTTTTCGTGCTGAATTCCCGGACACGGTTATTCAAAAACGCCTGAAAAACCGGTGTATCCTCCGTACAGACTGTAACGATCTCACCCGATGTAATCAGAATACCAAGCGGTATGGTCGTATACGATTCTTTTTCATGACGGATCTCGATCGACGGATATCGACCAGAATGAGAGTATAACCATCCTGTAGTTCGATACGGGAACTCTCCTCTTCATCGAGTGCGGCCAGCACATCTTCAACATCCATATCCAGAGCATCCGCGACCATCTGTCCCTCCGCGACACTGGGGTTTACCATCTGCACCCATACGCCATCCTGAATTGTCGGTTCTTCATGAATCTTCCGGTCATCTGTTCTGTAATATTTAACCACCGGATTCCCCTCCTTTCGTATCGTCTGTACGGAATTATTTACTGTAATGTATTATAGCACTCTGTATAACTTTCCTACCAGACTTTTATTGCGAATCATGGAAAGATTATTCAAAAACAGCACATCATTCACGTTCTTGTCCTGTGCAAGTTTACTGATACTTCCTGTCCAATAACGGTAATCCACGACATACACCGTCTGATAATGATCAACCAGAAATGGAATAAATGCATTTCCGAACGATTCTTTTACAACAATGCAGGAACTTCCATCCGACAGATCCTTGTTCTCAATTTCCGTGTATGGATTATCACTTGCAATAAACGTACTGTATTTCAGTCCCGCATTGTAATTCGAAACATCATAAATTACCGGCCAGTCATATTTTTTGCCATCCGATGCCGTCACATGGCATATGCTCTCAGCATTTGGGTAATATGCTGTCACAGTATCCGGATTCGCCTTCAGCTTTGCATCCGAAGTATCATTATAAAAAGATCCCAGAAATCCGTCAAAATCCTGTTTTTTACTATATGCATCCAGCGATTCCGGCGTAATCCCTTTTGCTTTACAGAATTCCGTATATGCGTAATAAGCACCAAGTGTTGTCCAATGATGATCCGTCCGAAAATATTCATACTCCGTCCGATGCTGCATAAGCACGTCATATACGTCCACGTTTTTTACATGTTTGTCCATTTTTGCCTGGATCTTCTGCATTGCGTCATGCTGATCGGAAGACGAGATTTTGTCTTTCAAATTATCCGGAAATGTAATTCCCGAACTGAGGGGAATGACAAGATCATACACATCCGATTTTCCGGCCAGAGTATCCGCTACCTTATTTACACTTTTTGCATAATTGTCTGCTACTTTGTCCAGATATGTGTATAACTCATATGCTGTATCATCCACTGTCACAACACTTTTGTAATCTTTCATTTTTCCATCCGAAGTGATGGACGGATATTTTGTTTCCTCTTCCGATTCCTGCGTGACATCCTGTGTGGAATCCTGTGTGCTTTTCTGTGTTGTGGTCTCTGTTTCTGTCTTATCTATTCCTTCTTCCTGCCTGTTCCCGCAACCCGAAAACACCGTTACGGCAAGTATGGCAGCAAAGATTATTTTACTTACTCTCTTATAAACCATTTATCTTACCTCTTTTCCATTTTAAATTCTTCCGACCAGTTTATACAGATTCCGGTCTGAAATAAAATTTGTAATATTATAGAGAACGAGTACATCTGTAATCTGATGTTCTTTCATATATTCCTCTACATTTCCATTATAATACCGTAAGTCAATCATGGTAATCTGTCCATAGTTTTCTGTTGCAAACGGCACAAAGGTGTTTGCAAACGAATCCTTGATGACGAGCAGATTGCGATCCTGATGTCTGGCATGGTCTGATACAATCTGTACCGTTCCGTAATTATCTCCGAAAAAGTATTTATATTTATCCTTTTGACTCAGCTGCGCTGTATCGTAACAGCTGTCCGTCTGTTTCTTTTCATCAATTGTCAGACTGCAGTCACTTCCGTATGCCTTCTGCTTCGTATCTCCATACGTCCAGATACTGTCATATGCCGAATCCGCATCCAGTATTTTGGAATACAGGCTTCCACGGAATTTTTTGGTCGCAACCTGTTTTTTCAGATCAGCCAGCGGCGTGCTCTCCATCCCGGTACTGTCACACCATGTTTCATAGGCAAGGTAAGCGCCCTCACTCGTCCAGTGATGATCCGTTTTGTAATAGATATAATCCTCATTATGGGAAAGTAGTTTTCCCTCACATCTGTCACACGACAGTCCTTCATCTGTTTTTCAATTTGGTCAATATACTTTGCCTGATCAAACAGCCGTGCATGTGCCGGAAGTTTATCGGCCATTACCAGCCCGGATGACGGGACAAGCAGAAAAGATATCCATTCTTTTCTACATTTTCAGAAGCTTTTTGCGAAAAAATCCTGCACCGCTTTCACATTGCGGGCAATCTGTTTTTCATCCACATCTTCCGGTGTGATTTTTTCAAAATCATAGCCGTCTTTTCCCACATAAGCCCCTCCGATATCTGTGTCTTTGCAGGCTTTCTGAATTCCGGTTTTTACCGTGATCCATCCATCGCGAAAACAGATCTGATCCCTGAGATAATTTTCAAGACCATCCTGAAATTTTCCACTCAATATATTGTCAACCGTCAGTCTGGGCGGTTCCGCCAGATATCTGTTTTCGTTCGGTGAGAACTCACGATCTTTCATCAGCAGGCTTCCACCGGATACCAGCGCAAGAAACGCAACAAAAATGACAATCATTGTCACACTGATTTTTTCAATGATCTATGCCTCCTAAAAACGGAAATATAAAAACGGATTGTAACTGTCTCCTACCAGAAATGCAAAGGACACCAGCAAAAACACAACCATGAGAACCGGCTTTGCTATATATTCATCCCTTCGACGTTGCAATCGCATCGTAAATGGTAGCATCCTTTCCCTGCTTTAATCTGCGCATCCAGACACGGTAATCAATAGATGCCGCGATCAATGCCACCAGAAGTACCGCATTACTTCCAAGGAAATATAAGAAATCAGAATCCGCAACTGCCACATGTCCGATTCCAAACATTGTCTTTAAATATTCTCCCAGCTGGTGAATATCCGTCTGTGCAAAAATTGTCCATCCAATAACCACGAGAAACATGCTGTAGATATGCCCGATCCAATTTGGAAGTTTATCCAGCCATTTAAGCAGGAACAACTTTTCAATCATGAGAAGCACACCATAATACACACCCCAGAGTACAAAGTTCCAGTTTGCCCCGTGCCACAGACCGGTCAGCATCCATACAACCATAATATTAAACAGCTGCCGTACCAGACCCTTACGGTTTCCCCAAGCGGAATGTATACATATTCACGGAACCAGGAACTCAGGGAAATATGCCAGCGTCTCCAGAATTCCGTAATTGTCTTTGACATGTACGGGAAATTAAAGTTTTCCAGGAAATAGAATCCAAACATTCTGCCCAGTCCGATCGCCATATCCGAATATCCGGAAAAATCAAAATAAATCTGAAAACTGTATGCAATTGCACCCAGCCATGCCGTAGCCACCGACATGTGATTCAGCTGTGAAATGGAATTCCACAGACTTCCGATCTGATTTGCCAGAAGCACTTTCTTTGCCAGACCCACGGAAAAACGAAATGCTCCTTCGGAAAAATCTTCCAGCGTGACTTTTCTGTGCATGAGTTCTTTTTCCACCGTTTTATACTGCACAATCCGGTCCTGCGATCAGCTGCGGAAACAGGGTTACATAGGTTGCAAATGTAAGGATATTTTTCTGTGCTGCAACCTCCCCGCGATAAACATCAATCGTATAGGACATTGTCTGAAAGGTATAAAAAGAAATTCCAATCGGAAGTGCTATATGCAGCAGCGACAACCCTGCCCCTGTAATGGAATTGATACTCCCGATAACAAAATCCGTGTACTTAAAAAACCCGAGGATGGCAAGGTTTCCGCACAGATCAACGATCAGTGCGGCTTTTGCTTTCCTCGGACAGTTTTTGTTTTTAAAGTGCTCGATCAACCGCCCATTCGCATAATCAAATACAATCGAAAACAGCATGATTAATACATAGACCGGCTCTCCCCACGCATAAAAGACCAGACTGAAAACCAATAAAACAAGGTTTCTAAGCCTTGCCGGGCAGAGATAGTACAGCAATAATACGATCGGTAAAAACGCAAGTAAAAATACAAAACTACTAAAAACCATTTTATTTAAACGCCTTTTCTATAATTTCTTTTGCCTGATCCGAATCCCCGGACACACACAGAACCACATACTGATTTTTCTGCTCCAGCACCGCATTTCCAATCCGTTTTGTCTCTTCCGGCACATAATCCTGGAAAGAATCCGCCTGATCATCAAGATATTTCTGGACATCTTCCATGGTTTCTTTTGCCTGATTTGAATCTTTTGCGGTAAAAACACCTACCTCTTCTGCCGTAGAACCGCTTCCGGCATACATAACAGAATCAACATCTTCCGGTAAATCTACAAGCATTGAAATTTCATCCGCTGTCAGTTCCTTTAATGTATCATCATATTTAATCTCTGTTGCAAGCGATTTTGCAAGAGCCTGCGCATCAATTGTCTTTGCTTCCCCACCGCACCCTGCAAATAAAAGTACTCCTGCTGTCAGTACTGCCAGCAGTCCTGTCTTTTCATCATCATATTTTCCGATCCTTTCTTTTTATACACCCTGATATTTCTCACTCTGTACACGAATCAGTTCTTCATCATCAAAATAATTGATTTTCATCGCCTGTTTTACTTCAGAAAGTGTCTGTGCTGCAACTTCACGCGCTGCATCACTTCCTTTTTCAGAATTTCATATACTGCCGGAATGTCTTTCTCAAATTCTGCCCTTCGCGCACGAATCGGAGCCAGCTCTTCCTGAATGACGTTGTTCAGGAATTTTTTGATTTTTACATCTCCAAGACCGCCTCTGGTATAGTGTTCCTTTAATTCATCCAGATTATGATATTCCGGGAGATATTCTTCAAAATGCTCCGGTTTGCTGAAGGCATCCAGATAGGTAAATACACAGTTTCCTTCCAGATGTCCCGGATCAGAGATCTGAATATGTGTCGGATCCGTGTACATACTCATAATCTTTTTTTTGACATCACTTTCCGTATCTGAAAGATAAATACAGTTCCCCAGGGATTTGCTCATCTTCTGTTTTCCATCAATTCCCGGCAGACGCATACATGCCTCATTCTCCGGAAGCAGCACATCCGGCTCCACCAGCACCTCATCATAAATAGAATTGAATTTACGGACAATCTCCCTTGTCTGCTCAATCATTGGAAGCTGATCTTCTCCCGCTGGTACAACCGTTGCCTTAAAAGCAGTAATATCTGCTGCCTGACTGATCGGATATGTAAAAAATCCGACCGGAATACTGGTCTCAAAATTGCGCATTTTAATTTCTGACTTAACAGTCGGATTCCGCTGCAGCCTGGAAACAGTTACCAGATTGGCATAGAAAAAAGTAAGCTCTGTCAATTCGGAAATCTGTGACTGGACAAACAATGTGGATTTTGCTGGATCCAGCCCCGCAGACAAATAATCCAGTGCCACCTCAATGATATTCTGACGCACCTTCTCCGGATTATCAAAATTGTCGGTCAGCGCCTGTGCATCCGCAATCATAATAAAAATCTTATCAAACTCTCCCGAATTCTGTAATTCCACTCTTCTTCGCAGAGATCCTACATAGTGTCCCACATGCAGTCTTCCTGTCGGGCGATCTCCGGTTAATATAATTTTTGCCATCTCTATGCCTCCTGATTTTTTTTTCAGTTACTATATATTTTCGTGTTATTTTTCTAATTTCATTCATACACTGTCAACTGTAGCAAATCCACGTTGCAATGTCAACGGATGTTGTGTTAAAATAAGAATGAATTAAGATATTAAACTTCGTCAATTTAAGGAGGTTTGTTTTTATGAACGAGAAAATATATAAAGCAATGGGATCATCAGCCGTATCAAGCCTCGTGATCGGAATCTGTGTACTTGCCACAGGAATCGCCGCAGGGGTTCTTCTTATTATAAACGGAGTCCCGCTTACTAAAGCATAAATCAAAAATTTTATTATAATACTTCAAATCCGGAGAATTTTTTCATTCTCCGGGTTTTTACTCTTTATTGTCAACCTGTTCACTCATCATCGTTGACATTTCATTTTTTCCATGCTAAAGTGAATGCATATTGTTAATAATTACACACAAGGAAGGTATTTAGCAAATGCATACAACAAAAGAAAACGATCCGGTTCTCTCCCGCGAGGAGGCTCTCGCTATTTTAAACACTCCGGACGATCAGCTTGATGATCTGATCGCCCGTGCTGAAAAACTCCGGAGAAAATATAAAGGAAATCACGTCAGCATCCATATTCTGACCAATGCCCGCAGCGGCAACTGTTCCCAGGACTGCGCATACTGTGCACAATCCTGCCGTTCCACCGCAGATATTGAAAAATACAAATGGGTTTCCGATGAGAAACTGTACAAGGATAACGATTTTGTCAATGAACACCATTTAAGCCGCCACTGTATCGGCTTAAGCGGAATGAAATTTACAGATGAGGAAATTGAAGAACTTGCCGAACGCATCCGTGCCATGAAGAAAACCGGCACACATCTGTGCTGTTCCATTGGATTTTTAACGGAAAAACAGGCACGCATGCTCTACGATGCCGGTCTTGCCGTATCAACCACAACTTAAACAGCAGCCGCGCCTATTACAGCCATATCTGCTCCACCCACACCTTTGACCAGCGTGTTGAAAATATTCATATGCTGCAGAAGATTGGATTTGAAATCTGCAGCGGTGGTATCATTGGAATGGGCGAGAGCAAAGAAGATGTGGTAGATATGCTGATGGAACTGCGTGAGATCCAGCCGGAAGCACTGCCGATCAATTTCCTCCTGCCGATCAAAGGAACTCCGTTAGGCGATAAAGATATTTCCGGTCTGACCACAGAATACTGCATGAAAGTCCTCTGCCTTGCAAGACTGATGGTTCCACAGTCAGATATCCGCTGTGCCGCCGGCCGTGAGGTATATTTCAAAGGAGAAGAAAAAAAGCTTTTTCAGCGTTGTAGATTCCATCTTCGCTTCCGGTTATCTGACCGCCGGTGGACAGGGCATCCAGGATACCATCAAAACCATCGAGGATGCCGGCTTTACTTATGAGATTGAATCTGCATAAAGCTTTTAATCATGCGGAATATCATGAAAACGCCCGCAAGTTCTTCTGTCCGCACAACATTGATAAAAGCATGGGGATCAATCTGACGGATAAGCGGAAGCAGCTCCCTTTTGCCTCGGAATTAATGACGGAATAAATCAGGGTCTTTTGCTTTTCCTCATAACACCCGATTCCCTGGAATAACGTTGCATCATGGTTGGTCCGTTCCCGGATGGCACGATAGATTTCATTGGATTTATCAGAAATAATAAACATCGTTTCCTTCTGGTAACGCTTGTACAGTGCCTGAATGATCTGCGTGCTGCAGAACTGGTAAATAATCGAGTACAACGCAATCGACCAGCCGAACAAAGCACCTGCAACTACAAGCATGAGCACATTTCCTGCCAGAATATAATTCCATGCATCAATGCCCTTCTGCTGTGATAAAAAGATGCTGATAAAGTCGGTGCCACCCGTGGTGGTGCCGACATTTAAACACAGACTGATGGCAAATCCATTGATCAGTCCACCAAACACACTGATCAGCAGCACATCCTTTGTAAACACATACGCCGGAAGCATATCTGTAAAAATACTCGTCAGTACAATAACAATAATAGAATACAGAGTAAATTTTTTGTCCCGATAAATTTATATGCAATGTAAGTAGGAACCAGATTCAGTCCGATGTTAAACACCGAAAACGGTATACTGACATGGATAAAATCTAACCCGATCTGCTGCAGTAAAAGTGACAATCCGGAAAATCCTCCCGGAAACAGGCCTGCCGTTTTGGCAAAACAGCGCAGATTCCACGCATACAAAAGTGAAGCAAAAAACACAATAAACAGGCGGAATACCTGATAAAATTTCGGGTGTTTATATTCAAGTGACTGAAACATCCTTTTCTCCCTCTTTCTCATTTTTTTGCATTGTAACATATTCCAACAAAAAAAGACAGACCTTTACGGCCTGCCTACCATCTGCCCCCATTGGGTAATATTTTTCATCTCCAGCTGCCCACTGAATTCCAAGTTCTGCCTTTCCATTCCTATCAAATCCATAGAATATATAACCGGTAATCATTTCCACATGATAGATCCCCTTATATCTTCCGTTTTTCTGTCCGGTTTCAAACATCACATCCCCCGGATTCAATTTCATATTTTGTATATTTGCCTGACTCAGACCTCCGCTGACAAGTTTCTTATGCTGTGCACACCATTTTCCCATATCCGCTGCAACCGGTGCATAATATGCCATTCCAAAATTTACACCATTCTTATGATAAGATTTCCACACCAGAGAACTGCAGTCGTAAAATTTTTCCTGCATACGCTTTGGCTGGCTGGTTTTGTCAATCGTTACATTTGACAGATCCAGAACCATATCCGTTGGACTATCATCACTGTCGTACCAATCATCATTATCATAGGAATCTATATTATAACCATCTTCTGCTTTCACTTCTGCCACCGGTACACAGATACAGGCACCTGCCATAAGTACTGCTGCAAGCAGACAATAAAACCTTTTTTCATAAAACCATGCTCCTCTTTTGTATGTATTCTTCAATAAAATTATCATACCACTACAGAGGTAATAAAATCAACTATCCAGCTTTATCCTTCCATCATTTCCAGATACTGCCCCTTATCAATATGCATCATGGAAATCCGGTTTTTAAACCGACGGAATCCATATACACAGTCCACATTCCGGATCAGAGACTGCAAACGCTCATCCGGCACACAGACAATCAGTTGCAGATCCATCTTTCTGGCATATTTCAGACAGACTGCGCTCCGCTCCTGATCCATTTTGGAAAATGCCTCATCCAGCAGTACCAGCTTGATTTTGGAATCCCGCTTACTCTGCTGCATATACAGCATTGCAAATCCAGCAAGCAGTGCTACATACTTTGGATTTTGTCCCTCACCACCGGAATCCCTGCCCGCCATATCATCGACAAAGTTTTCACGAATGACATTCCCCTGCTCGTCTGTCACCTGTTCAAACATGCTGAAGGAGAGATAATTTCTGTAGTCTGCGTACTGTTCCATTTCTTTGCGCTTCTGTGCCCGCAAATGCTCATCCTCGTCTTTTGGTGGCATAAACTTGTCGGTCAGAAGTTTGATCTTCTGCTCATATTTCTGATAAAATGCATCTTCTCCGAAACTGATCTGACCGTCAATTCCTGCATTATCCAGATTTTTACTGTCTAATTCCTCTGCCATTAACATCTCAAAGAACTGTCCGTTTTCATTTTTGGCCGGTTCAATTTTAATCTGGTACGTGCTGTCTGAGAAATTGGTTTCCCGCAGCAAACGGTTGATCTCATATGCGTGACGTTTTGCCGCCTTGATATCTCCATGAATCGTTGCGATCACATTCTCCCGCAGACTCTTATAGATGGATGCACACTTTTTTTCAAATTCTTCTTCGTATGCCGGCTCAAAATCCGTCCTGTACCGTTCAAGCAGTTTTTCATATGCTTCATTGGATCTCTCAGCTCCGCTGAATTCACTGGCCGGATATGCAAGAATATATTTATTTCGCGCCATCTGCAGACGTTCTGCCTGTTCCTGCTCCTTATCTGCCAGATCTGCAATCTCTGCCTTCTTCCTATTAATCACGGACTGCCCGGATTGCTTTTTTAACAATTCCCACACTTCCTGTTCGAGTTCTTCATTAGCAATATATCCCTGCAGCTTTTCCTCCAACTGCTGTCTTCTGGACTCATTTTCTCCGGAAAGCTGCCCATACCGGCTGGTTAGCTTTGCCAGCTCTGTCTGCACTTCATCGATCTCAGTCTGGATGTCCCGCACCTGCTTCTTTAAAGCCTGTTCCTTCTCTTCGAGTTCTTTGTATGCCCCCTCCCGCAAAAAGCGGATCACTTCTTCGAGTTCTTTCTTGGTTTTATTTACCTTTGCAAGCTCAGCACCCGCCTTGGAGAGTTTCACGTAATGAGATGGCTCATCTTTCAGACACTCAAATTCTCTTGCAGCTTTTAATCTGCGCAGCAGATGATCCAATTCCGTCTCCTGTCTGCTTAAATCTTCCACATCGTTTTCATATTCTGTAAGCCGCGCCTTGGAAACACGGCGTCCAATACACGCTCTGGTCGTATAGTCTTTTTTCTTAAGATGCCGGAAAATAAAATTGCTGTACGAATAACAATCCGGTGTCACACCATCCCTTACCTGCTCCAGTTCCTCCACAGACCTGCATTTCATAATATGTCCCAGATACCGTTTCAGACATACATCCACATAAGCATCCTCTGTCTTTACTGCATCATATAAAGATCCTTCCAAACAATCCGGCTCACTGTCCGCAATCGCCTTGGAATTAATTAAATCCACATTTTCATATTGCTTCATGTTGCGAAACAGGACTGCTGCCTCATGTGCATATTTGGTTCCGTGATCAGGGAACGTTTTAGCCTTCCCATGCGTCCCTCAATGGCATTTTTCCATTCTTCCTCCTGCACATCAAACAGATCAGCAAAATCTGCACCCTGACAGTCGTTCCATAGCGGTCACTCAGCTGTTGGGATAATGCCGTTCTTGCAGACCTCAGATTCTCCTCATATGGTTTGCGGTTATGTTTCATGTCATCCACCAACCGCTTTTTTTCTTTTAATTCTTTTCCGATCTCGCGCCTCTGCTCACTGTAATCCTCCACTTCATTTTCGATATTCTGCTTGGCAGATTCAATTTTTAAATGCAGGTTCTGGCACAATTCCTCCGTTACGTTTCCACTGCCAAGTTCTGCAATCAAATTTAGAACCGGATTACTGATATAATCGGTGATCACATCATCTTCTTCCCAGTTTTTCATTCCAAGAAGGATCTTGTTCCACTGTCTCGTATTATCCGCAAGCATCTGGCTGCGTGCATCCAGTTCCTCATACTGCTGCTGTTTTCCACCCAAATCACTGGACTTAAGATCTGCACTGACCTGAATCAGTTCCTGTTCGGTTTCCCCACGCACAGCAGAACGTTCTTCTTTCCCTGCAGCTGCTCCTGTTTCTCTGCAATGATCTTTTTATCCTCTTCCGCGGTCTGAATTCTTGCCCGCAAATCTTCAATTCAATGCAACGGATCATTGCCTCTGCCCGGATCTTATCGGACTGCAGACGCACAAGCTCCTGCCCGGATGTCTGAATATCTGTCAGTATCTCGATTCGTTTTCTCAGATCTTCTATTTTATCTTTGATCTGCCGGTAAGAATCAATTGTTCACTAATCGTGGCAATGGTATTGGAAGTGTTCTTTGGAAACATATAATCACGGATAAACTGTCCTGTTCCGTTTGTCATTTTCAGTGCGATCGCACTCTTTTCCATCGTGATAAAACGATTCTGATCAATATATCCAAGTATTACATCATAGAGTGTTCCCAGATAAGCCTCTTTCGAACCATAGATACGGTTGAAATCCCCTTTTCCACGGTTATCCTCCGATTTTGCTCTGCTACTGACCAGCTTTTTGATATCCTGATTGAATAGCAGACGCCCTGTTCCGTCAGATATTCAGACTCCGGCATTTTCCCGGAGTGACTGAAATACACAAATTTTTTAATCTCAGAATCTGATTTTCTTACTTCAAACGCAATTCCAATACAGGTTGTAATATGGGTTCCGGTATCTTCAATTTCCAGAGCAATTACGGAACAGAAATCACAGTCTTTACGATTGGCAGATCCGTCTTTTTGTTCTCCGCGCAGATAACTTAAAACACTTCTGCGGTTTTTGGCATCATCCGCCGCCTTGTTCAAAAAACTCGGACTGAAGCTTCCATACAAAATAACCTGGATTGCATCCATAACGGTCGATTTTCCAGATCCGCTTTTTCCACTGAATAAATTCACATATTCATGAAACTCCAGTACCTTATGATCAATGCCTCCCCAGTTGTTAAGGCACATCCTTGTAAAAACTTTTTTTGCCTGACTCAATTTATTCACTCCTCATTTCGTCTTGTGTTTCCCACTGATCCTGCGTCTTTTCCGAATACTCTGCTTCCTTTTGTTCTTCCGTTTCCCCGGTTTCTCCTTTGAACATTTCAACCAGCTCATTAATATCTGCCGCTGAACAGAAAATATTAATGGTACTGTAAATATAAATCGGGGAATCGTCTTCGAGATTTCAATGGCACTTGGCAGTTCGATCATCTGGTGTGTTTTCATCAGAATCAATGCCTCCTGCCACTCCTGAGCGGTTAGTCTGCGCGTAATCAGGTTTGTTTCCTTTCCATATCGTCGGATCTCCGCAAGACTGGGTGTCGTGGCATGTAGTCCTTCTCCCATAATTTTATCCCGATAAATCAATTTCATAAGGATCACCAGTTTCGTTGTTAAAAGTGTCATACGCTCTGTCATAACGCCATCCCCCGTGATCCGGAAAATATGTTCCTGCGGATCATGAACCAGTTCACAGTCAAGCACCTGCAGACAGATAATCTGCAATAAATTCCCGATTTCTCGCACATACCTGATAGTGAGGATTATCCTTCTGGATCAGAGTAACCGGATCACACTTTGTCTGCAAAATACAGGTCTGGCGAAACAGATCCTGTATGGTTTTTCTAATATTTTCCGCCTCACTCTGCGAGATATTTTCCATGTATTCTAACATTTTTTTTTCTCTCCTTTTTTGCGTCAATCACCAGTTTTGAAAAAACAAATCCATATTCTCCTTTTAATTCTCCATCAATATGCACCGTTTCCTCCTGTTTCGTATCATCCGTTTCCTCCTGCCACAAAAACAGCAGTTTTTCCAGATCTTCTACGGACTGAATCGTCTGTTCATCCGTGACAAATCTGCCATCCACGGTATTTTTCTGCCTGAATTCCTGCAACTGTTTTTTCGTATAAAGCGGCTTTGGTACAAAATCGGTCATCTGAGTCTCCTCGTTGTGCTTTTCCATCGCAATCGGGTGAAACCTGCATCCTCCGCATTTTTCCGGTTGTAAAAACTTCTATCGGTTATATTCTTAAACTGTGAAGAAACTCTGATCCGGTCACGCATTTGTTCTAACACCTGTGGGCTGTTTGCATGATGATCCAACAAATTAATTAACAGTTTTACAATATGATCTTCATCCGAAGAGCCTTCCTGCAGAATATAATGGATTCGTGCCAGTGCACGCTTGGCAAAGACAGTTTTCTGTTCGATCAGCTTGTTATACTTTTTTTTCGATCAGATCAAATTCCCGCTCCACCTGATACACAAGCTGACTGGCACTTTCACAATATTCCAGACGATACTGGTTTCTTTTGCTGGTAACAGTTCCCTCCACAAGTCCGGTACGCTTTTTTTACAAGCTGTTCCCTTTTTTGGTCATTTTCGCGAAGAATCTGGCTGACCAGTTCTTTAACTGCTTCCTTATAACGATAAAAGCTGTCTGTTGTCGTAAGAATTGCATATTTTTACTGTCACTGTTGTTAATTTCCTCTACCAGAACTTTCTGAATTCCAATAAAATTTTTTTTCTGCGACAATTCCTCAAAATAGGAACGCATTCCATCCTGCATGTTGGACAGCAGCTGCCCCAGACTTTTGGATGTGCGCAGTGCGTTTTTAAAATATCATTATGTTTTTTTCATTGTCAGAATGATAAGTAAACAACGCACTGTAAATCGAAACGATACTTTCCCTCTCCCGGCTGTCATCTTCTGTCTGAAGCTTCTGAAACAATTCCGTAAACAGCTGGCTGTATTCCGGGGAAAGAAATAATATACGTATTTAACTTTTCATCAAAATCACTTTTCAGCCATCCCCACCGGATCAGGGTATTCAATATGCCAGACGGCGAATCTTCCGGAAATAAGGTATCCGGCTCGTCCGCTTCTTCTATTTCCTCATTCTCCCAGATAATCCTTGCCTTTGCACTTGTATCTGCAATAATCACACGGCATTCCTCTATCGTCAATCCAAGTGCTGTATACACTTCATTATTTTCCTCATAAATTGCCACAAGAAACTGCATATATGCATCACGGTTTTTCGTGCGAAATAGTTTATAAAATTCCTTTGGAATTTTCTTTTTTAAAATCATGAATGAATTTCCTCTTTATTTTCTACAACAGCCGTTCCTGTTCTATCGTCAGACCTGACTTAAGTATTGCTTCCTTTAATGGTTCCAGTAGTCCTGCATTTTTCCTTATCAGCTTATTTCTGGTATCTTCCTTTAATAAAATACCTGCATCCTCCCTGACTGCTAATTCAAAATCCTCCTGACTCATTTTGTATGGAAGAAGTTTTGGGAATACCTGCGGCTTAATAAACTGGAAAATACAGATTCCTCCATAATCCAGATCTCCCCAATGATAAAATTCACATTCCTCAGATACCAGATCACAAATCGTCTTCAAAAACCGAACTTCCTTTGGAGAGAAAAAACCATGACAAAATATATAAAGAGTATCTTTTCTATAAGACATGTCCTCATAGTTTGCTTTATTTTCAATTGTCATGATTCTTTTGCAACCTGACAGGGCATACGCCCTTGCATGTTCCATTGTCTGTGTATTTATAATCGTTCCATAAATCTGTGATGAAGAATCAATTACTTTTTCATCATTTATAATATACTGCAGTGTGCCTTTCCACTCAAGCGTCTGCGCATAAGAATGAATATTATGCGCATCCAGCAGTTCATCATCACTCATTTCCTCTATATAAAATGGGGATTTTGCTTTTTAAAACAGACAGTATTCTATCCTCATAATTTTTTTGGAAACATTTGGAATTGTGAAGGACACGCGCACTGAACACCCGTTTCCAGATGTGTTCCTTTGATGTGCAACTGCATCTATACATACAAAAAAGTTTCATCTTCCAGTTCTTTCTGCTCTTTGCCTCTGTTCAACAGATCCAATAAATCATCATAGTAGGAGCACAACCATGCACAATCCTGTCCTTTTCTCCGCCATTTTTCCACACGGGCAATGAGACGAAGCTGCCTTTCCCTTGGATCTTCGATTTGTTCCCTTTCACACAATTCCGGAATAATCGCAACATCATAATCAATTTTCTTAATACTTGTTTTTACATCTTTCCAATCGGGCTTAAACTTCCCCATCTTTCCCGCATTTGTCTCATTTTCAAGAATATTTGCCTGATCCAAAAGCTGTTTTCTTCCACCCACTATTTCCATAACATCCGCATCGATATACGGATGTTTCCATCCACTGAGCATCCCCGCCCTGTAATGATCGGTATTGGTTTTATCAATGATCCAACGGGCTAAAGTTTTATGTTCCTGCTCTTTTTTTCTGCCCACGTGGTCTCTCCTTTATTCCTATGATTTCATCCACAGGAAGTGCCGCGTAAAAAGCTGATGCATATCTGCCAAAAACGTAGACATAACACTTCCTGAACCTTTTACCTCTTCTTCCGTTGCTTCCTGCTGTAATGCTGCGATTGCTGTTTCAATTTTTTCATTTCTTTATCTTCATATATTTAGTATAACGAAAAATTTTCCGAATTGCACCTATTATTTAAACATTTCGCATGAATCATCACTGACAACAAAGAGAACAGTGCCCCGATTTATCATCTGACACTGTTCTCTTTCTTTTGGTTTTATCCCTGTTCTCCGGATTCCGGTACATCTGTACTTACCGGTTTTGTACTATTCTGCGGCTCCACTTTTGCCATCGTAACCTTTGTTCCGTCATCCTTTACTACAAAGTTCACGGAATCAAGTCCCGATACATTCACATTGCGGTTTACCTTCGCATCGTAAGACTCTGCGTTGATAATATCTGCCAGATCAATTCCGGTTGCTTCTTTCATGCTTTCAAAGACTTTTGCCATGACCACCGGCACATTTCCGGCAATCTGATCCACACCATTGCTGCCGCCTTCGCCACCTCCAATGATTGTGATCTTGTCAATCTGACCGAGCGGTTCTGCAACTTTTCCGGCAATATCCGGAAGTACCTTGATCATCATTTCCGCTACTGCAGCCTTATTATACTTCGCATATGCTTCTGCCTTCTTTCCATGGCTTCTGCTTTAACTCAATTTCACGCTCCTGCTTTGCAATATCTACATTTGCCGTGGTAACTTCGATGGTCTTACGTTGTTCCTCTTTCTGGATTTCGTAAGCGGCATCTGCCATCGCCTTCTTTGTATCGGCTTCCATCTGAAGTTCTGATTTTTTGATTGCCAGTTCATTCTGTTTCTTCGCAATCTCTGTCTGCGCTTCCACTGCCGCATCATTGGATTCTTTATCCGCTGCTGCCAGACGCAGTTTCTTCGGATCATTACTGATCTTGACATTGACCGTGGCATCCACATTGATATTGATGTAATCCGCTGTCGGTACGGCGTTACTCGTCTTGACATCAATCGGAATCAGACGCAGATTCAGTTTATCCAGACGCTCAAAAAACGGAATCCTTATACTTGCCTTTCCAATGACAACTTTTGATTTCTTTTTCACACCGGAAATAATGTATGCCATAAATTGTCATATTATTTTCTTATGATGTTTTCCTTAACTTTACCTTAAAACATAGACACTTGAAATTCTTTCGTGTTAAATCCATGAAAAATATTATAAAATAATTTGGAAAACTTTGTAACGAAACCATCTTTTCGCCGTCTAATCTGTGTAAAAAAGGAGGTGACCGGTTCTGAATTATGAAAAATTGTACAATTCCTATTACCTGCAAGTTTACTCTTACGTGATGACAATCGTCAAAAATCAGTCCCTGGCGGAAGAAATCACACAAAATACGTTTTATAAAGCGCTGACTGCCCGACACGGCTATGAAGGGAAATCCCGTGAATTCACATGGCTGTGCAGCATAGCCAAAAACCTTGCAGTTGATGAATGCCGCAAAAATCAAAAATATGCCTGTTTCGATGCATCTGCTGCGGAAACATCCGATGATATTGCAAACCATATTGCGGATCAGGACTCTGCGCTGCAGATTCATCTCGTACTTCATGAACTTCAGGAACCTTATAAAGAAGTCTTTCAGCTAAGAGTTTTCGGAGAATTATCCTTTTCACAAATCGGAATAATCTTCGGGAAAACAGAAAACTGGGCGAGAGTTACTTATCACAGGGCAAGATTAAAAATTAAAGAAAGGATGAACCACCATGAATCATAATCCAAACGAATGTGACATTGTGCAGGATCTCCTGCCATTATATTACGACCATGCATGCAGTCCTGCCAGCTGTGAACTGGTCAGACAGCATCTTGCTGACTGCGCTGACTGCGAAAAAATTTACGAAGATTTAGCCAATCATACCATTGACAACGTAATTGAAACCGAATCCTGCGAAATTCTGGAACGGCATGCCAAAAAGAACGGAACCTGGCATACAAAGCCGGTATAGTCATTGCCGCCCTGCTGCTTGTTCCGATCCTTATTACCTTTATTGTATCCATGGCCGGCGGCAGCGGACTCGGCGTATTCTCTGTCGTAACCGCTTCCATGATGCTTGTCGCAGCACTCACTGTTGTTCCGCTTATTTCTTCCCAGAAACGGCTGCTGAAATGTATTTTATGTGGTGTCGGTGCCCTGCTGCTGATTTTATTTTTTGTAAATACCATGAATGGCGGAGGAGAATTTTTCTTCTGGTTCGTTCCGACTGTATTCGGACTTTCCGTTGTATTTTTCCCTCTGGTGATACGCGAAATGACATTACCGCCTGTATTATCCGATAAAAAGCCCTTATTATCATGATCTGGGATACGCTTTGGCTCTACCTGACCATATTTACCGTATCTTACCGTTCCGGATTAGGCAGTCTGAAAACCGGATGCATTGTGGCAACAGTCCTGATGATCGGTGTATGGCTCTTTTTCCTCATAATTCGCTATCTCCCGGTCAATAGTTTTATCAAAGGCGGTCTGTGTACACTTCTTTGCAGTATATGGATTACCTTCTCCAATGATGTTTGCAGTTATCTTCTGTATGATACCAGACAGCTTACCATCCGCCATGCGAATTTTTCCACCTGGACGACAGATCTCAACGTAAATGCCAACGTGTATGTCATCCTTCTTGTCGCCGGAATTCTCATCAGTGCTTTACTGATCGGAATCGGGATTGTAAAAAGAAAAAATAATTCCAACAAAGTCCATCGGATGACCAGGCTGCGTTTGCCCGACCTGTAGACGGCAATATCGCAGCCTCTATTCCGAAAAAGCTTCCATTGATTCTTATTGTATTTTCCATCCGGCGCTCTGCATCTGAAGATTTGTCATATGCCGGTAGATTCCGTTGGTGCTCATTAACTCCTCCAGTGTTCCTTTTTCCGCGACTTTTTCTACAAATTCTTGTGTATTCATCCGAAATATTACTATTTGCCTTTTTAAAAAAATCAAATAAATCATGTGTCGAAGTGCTCATGTTCATTCCCCACCATTCTTTATATGCCTATTTTAACCGTTTCACATATTCATAAATCCGTTTCAGCATTCCGTCTTTATCTTCTCCCAATTCTCCACAGATTTTTTCACCAAATCCCATATACGTATTGAACCCAAGCATATATACAGCCATTGCCATAGACAACTCACTATTTTCATTGCCATACAATGATGCCACTTTTCTCAATTCATCAATAACTGTATCGTGTGGTACTTTAACACCGCCTTCTTCATTTACAACAGAATTGATTACTTCTGGCAATGCCATGCACATCTTATAAAATGCATCTTCTTCACCAGTAAGAATTGCATAAAACTGATCCATGCTTACACGGCGAATTAATCTATGCTGTACATTTTTTCCATCAACTTTTGTTGACCATTTTATATTCTGTGATTTCTTCGCAATTGCTTCAACCAACAGACACGCACAATCATCATCTTCCAGAATTTGTCCCTTGCATTTTTATATATGTTTTTGCAGAAGAAGCAGAATTCATCGTATTGTGTTTATTCTTCATTTCCACATATATCGTATGTACAATATCACCATCCGGCATTTGTATTCCGTCTGCATTTCTGTAAATAACATCCCAACCTGCCTGTGGAACTTCGCAGCCTTTGAAATAAGAAAAAATATTTTGATGAAAATATCCTATATCATTATTATTAGACTTATCTCTCTGCCGGAAAATTTCATTATTTACAATTTCTTCCCAGCTTGTACGATACACCGATTTATCAAAAATCAACTTAATAGGATCAATCAAATTGCTGTTAAATCTCTTTAAGTCATAAGATTCTAATTTTTCTCCATATTTCATAATTGTCGCACGTACATGATTCTTAAAATCTTCTTCTGATATAAACCCTAAATTCCATGCCATTTATTTTACCCCCTCTAATGATTTATGTATCTCCAACCCAATTTCATATGCTAAGTTGACAGGAACAGCATTGCCAACCTGTTTATACTGAGATTGAACACTTCCACAAAACTGCCATTCATCTGGAAATGTTTGGCATCTTGCATTCTCACGTACTGTAAACGGTCTTGCTTCCAATGGATGACATCTTTCTGTTTGTTTCTGGGATGGTGATGTCAATACCGTCAATGATGCTCCATCCAGACTCATTCTCCTAAAAATTCCTGTTCTTCCACCTTCCATATCCCAGCAGCTTTTCATATAAGCTTTTGCAATTTCCGGATCAATGTCTCTCCAATATCCTCCTGGTGGAACTAATTCAAATATTTTCCTTTTATTTTCTCCATATGGTACTCCTGGTCCTTCTGGACAATCCAATAAAATATCTCTCAAAACAGGCTTATAATTATGTTCTTTGGGAAATGAGAATGAAACTTTTCCCACTAAATCATTTCTAATTCCAACAGTAATTAATCTCTCTCTTTTCTGCGGCACACCAAAATCCCACGCATTTAAAACCTTTTTCTGAATGGTATATCCCGCCTGTTCAAAAATATTTGTTATCGTTGCATATGTTCTTCCCTTATCGTGAGTCAGCAATCCTCGCACATTTTCAAATAAAAACATCTTTGGCTGTAATTTCTGTAAAAAAGTTGCATAGTGATAAAAAGTGTTCCTCTTGCATCTTCAAGTCCTAATCTTTTTCCAGCATAGGAAAAAGCCTGACACGGTGCCCCTCCCGATAATAAATCCAGTTCTCCTTTTTTTATACCAAAATAATCTTCCAAATCCAAACAAGATATATTAGCTATATCATCATGAATAACTCTCCAGTTCGGCCTATTGGTTTTCAAAGATTCTGCAGCATCTTTATCAAATTCTATTAGTCCCAATGGTTCAAATCCAGCTTTTTCTATCCCTAAAGCCAAACCTCCAGCTCCAGCAAACAGTTCTATGGTTGTAAACGCATCACTATCGATTTGTATTGGTTCGTCTTTTTTGTATCTCTACAACATCTTCTATCTTGCAATTTAATGTAAAACATATTTTTTCTATTGATTCAAATGAAACTGGCTCATTCTTTCCTAATCGAGCTAACACATTAAAACTTATTCCTGACGCTTCCTTCAATTCTGTGCGGTTCATTTTTTTATCTATCAGTAATTTCCATAATTTGTCATAACAAATCGCCATTAAAATTCCTCCAAATTCAAAAAATAGTACAACTCATATTTTATCATATACCACAATTAGCAACAAGCAATTTTCTCACCATATCGTTAGATTTCCTCTTGCATGTTTCTTAACCCGTTTGCTATTTATCCTGTTTTTTGATAATATATTCTCAGCAGTTCAGGTAGAAAGAAGGTACCTATATGTCGCGTGATTCCGCTACTGTTTCAAACAATATGCGTAAGATCCACAGTAAAGATACTTCCATAGAGCTATTGCTCCGAAAAGCTCTATGGCACAAAGGTTATCGCTATCGTAAAAATTATAAGGCTCTCCCTGGTTCTCCTGACATTGTTCTTACCAAATATAAAATTGCTATTTTTTGCGATAGTGAATTTTTTCACGGAAAGGATTGGGAGATTCTCAAACTCCGACTTGAAAATGGGAAAAATCCAGACTTTTGGATCAAAAAATCGAACGAAACCGTAATCGTGATTATGAAAATGATAGCTTCTATTTCTAGGCTATACTGTCCTTCACTTCTGGGGACAAGACATTTCCAAACATACAGATGAATGTTTACAAACCATTGAAGAAGCCATTTGGGATACAAAATTTTCTGATACAGCCACTGACTATGATATATCCGAAGAATAGATCCAACTTATGCAAAGCCAAAGTTTCCTACAGAAATTAAAATGTCCGTTTTCTCCGTATTGATCCCGGTTGTCACACGAGCCACGGTGTAATCTTCCATTCATGCTTTCTTTACCTCTGCATAATTTCTAAATGTCGTTACTATTGTCTTTTCTTCTTCTAGACGCTCGATCAGTACAACCACTTCATTGCCCTGGTAGATAATCCAACTGCACACACTGCTCTGCAGCTTCTGTTTTATTCCGGTATGTAGTTTGGTGAATTGCTCGCGCTCACACCTTCTAATATCAATTTTACGTCCAATACCATAACATATCCGCATAACTCTTTCCAAAAAGTGGCATTCTGTCCCCACAAAAAGACAACCAACGGCATAAGAACCATAACAATGCCGGATGCTATCATGAAAGAGCTGCAATGGTACCAAAAAAGGGCTCCCAATAATGGGAACCCTTAATTTTAAGCAATTTATAATTACTCGATGATTGTAGCAACACGACCAGAACCTACTGTACGTCCACCCTCACGGATAGCGAATGTAAGACCCTGCTCCATAGCTACTGGGTGAATCAGCTCGATAGTCATCTCGATGTTATCACCAGGCATGCACATCTCTGTACCAGCCGGAAGGTTGCAAACACCTGTTACGTCTGTTGTTCTGAAGTAGAACTGCGGACGATAGTTGTTGAAGAACGGAGTATGACGACCACCCTCGTCCTTTGTCAGAACGTAAACCTGAGCTGTGAACTTGTGATGGCAGGTAACAGTACCTGGCTTAGCAAGAACCTGTCCACGAACGATCTGGTCACGGTTAACACCACGAAGTAATGCACCGATGTTATCACCAGCCATAGCCTCGTCTAACTGCTTACGGAACATCTCAATACCAGTTACAACTGTCTTAAGAACATCTTCCTTAACACCAAGGATTTCAAGTTCGTCGTTCAGATGTAATGTACCACGCTCTACTCTACCAGTTGCAACTGTACCACGACCTGTGATTGTGAATACATCCTCGACCGGCATAAGGAATGGCTTATCTGTGTCACGCTCTGGATCTGGGATATAAGAATCAACAGTATCCATAAGCTCCATGATTTTGTCTCCCCACTCTCCGTTAGGATCTTCAAGAGCCTTTAAAGCAGAACCCTTGATGATTGGGCAATCATTGAAACCATACTCCTCAAGCTGCTCGGTAACTTCCATCTCTACTAACTCGATGAGCTCCGGATCGTCTACCATATCGCACTTGTTTAAGAAAACAACGATGTAAGGTACACCTACCTGACGGGAAAGTAAGATGTGCTCTTTTGTCTGAGCCATAACACCATCGGTAGCAGCAACAACGAGGATAGCACCATCCATCTGAGCTGCACCAGTGATCATGTTCTTTACGTAGTCAGCATGTCCAGGACAGTCAACGTGTGCGTAATGTCTCTTCTCTGTCTCATACTCAACGTGAGCTGTAGAAATTGTGATACCACTCTCTCTCTTCTGGAGCCTTATCAATGTTCTCGAAATCTGTTGCTTCGTTACCAGCAACACGAGCTGCTAATACCTTTGTAATAGCTGCTGTTAAAGTTGTTTTACCATGATCTACGTGACCGATGGTACCAATATTACAATGTGGTTTTGTTCTTTCAAATTTAGCCTTTGCCATTTTGAAATGTCCTCCTTCATTTTATGCCCGGTTTTGGGCTTGTTTTTATGGTTTTAGGTTGTCAAACCGACTAACTCGATTATAGCGAATAATCAGCTATATTTCAAGCTTTTTCTATTATTTTGCCTTATTAGACAGAAGCTTCTCCTGTACGTTCTTTGGAACTGGCTCATACTTCTCGAAGAACATGAGTAGTTACCACGACCCTGTGTCTTAGAACGTAAGTCTGTTGAGTATCCGAACATCTCAGCAAGTGGTACATAAGCGTGTACAATCTTACCGCCGCCCAGATCATCCATACCTTCGATACGTCCACGACGGGAGTTAACGTCACCGATAACATCTCCCATGTACTCTTCCGGCATAGTAATCTCAACTTTCATGATAGGCTCAAGTAATACTGGAGCTGCCTTAGCCATAGCTTCCTTGAAACACATAGATCCGGCAATATGGAATGCCATCTCGGAAGAATCGACTTCATGGTAAGATCCGTCATATACGGTAGCATGGATACCTACAACAGGGAATCCGCCAAGGGAACCAGCCTTTGTAGCTTCCTCAATACCTTCACCGACTGCCGGGATATATTCCTTCGGAATAGCACCGCCGACAACCTCGGAATCGAACTTGAACAGTTCTTCTCCGTTGGCATCCATCGGCTCGAAACGTACCTTACAATGTCCGTACTTCCACGACCACCGGACTGCTTAGCGTACTTGTATTCCTGATCAACAGCCTTTGTAAATGTCTCTTTGTATGCTACCTGAGGAGCACCTACGTTTGCTTCTACCTTGAACTCACGAAGCAGACGGTCAACGATGATCTCCAGATGTAACTCACCCATTCCGGCAATGATTGTCTGACCAGTTTCCTGATCTGTATGTGCACGGAATGTAGGATCTTCTTCAGCAAGTTTTGCTAATGCTTCACCTAACTTGCCCTGTCCAGCTTTTGTTTTAGGCTCAATTGCGAGCTCGATAACTGGCTCTGGGAATTCCATAGACTCAAGGATAACCGGATGCTGCTCATCACAGATGGTATCACCGGTAGTAGTGAACTTAAATCCAACTGCTGCTGCGATATCACCAGAGTAAACAATGTCTAACTCCTGTCTCTTGTTTGCATGCATCTGAAGAATACGTCCAACACGTTCCTTCTTATCCTTTGTTGCATTTAACACGTAAGAACCAGACTTACATGTTCCGGAATAAACACGGAAGAATGCAAGTTTACCTACGAATGGATCAGCCATAATCTTGAATGCTAAAGCTGAGAATGGTTCATCATCAGATGAATGTCTTTCAACTTCGTTACCATCCAGATCTACACCTTTGATAGATGGGATGTCTGTTGGAGCCGGCATGAACTCGATAATTGCATCAAGAAGCTTCTGTACACCCTTGTTTCTGTAAGCAGAACCACAGCAAACAGGCACTGCCGTACACTCACATGTTCCTTTACGAAGAACCTTCTTCATATCATCAACGGATGGCTCTTCGCCCTCAAGGTACTGCATCATTAAATCGTCATCTAACTCACAGATCTTCTCAATGAGTTCTGTACGATACTCTGCTGCCTGATCAGCCATATCTCCAAGATCATCGGTAACAGTGATATTATCACCCTTCTCATCGTTGTAGATATATGCTTTCATCTCGAACAGATCAATGATTCCCTTGAAATCATCTTCTTTACCGATTGGTAACTGAAGAACGATTGCGTTCTTTCCCAATCTCTCACGGATCTGATCTACAGCGCCGTAAAAGTTTGCACCTAAGATATCCATCTTATTGATGAATGCCATACGAGGTACATTGTAGGTATCAGCCTGACGCCATACATTCTCTGACTGAGGCTCAACACCACCCTTTGCACAGAAGACACCAACGGCGCCGTCCAATACACGGAGTGAACGCTCAACCTCTACTGTAAAGTCTACGTGTCCAGGAGTATCGATGATGTTGATACGATGCTCAAGAGCGCCCTTTTTCGGCTTTGTGAACTCTTCTTCTGTCCAGTGACATGTTGTAGCGGCTGAAGTAATTGTGATACCTCTTTCCTGCTCCTGCTCCATCCAGTCCATGGTAGCAGTACCTTCATGAGTATCACCAATCTTGTGGTTAACACCAGTATAATAAAGGATACGCTCTGTTAATGTTGTCTTACAAGCATCAATATGAGCCATAATTCCGATATTTCTGGTTCTCTCCAATGGATATTCTCTTCCAGCCAAGGATTTTTCCTCCTATAATATTTCCAATTAGAATCTGTAATGAGCAAAAGCCTTGTTTGCTTCTGCCATCTTGTGCATATCTTCTTTTCTCTTAACTGCTGCACCAGTATTGTTTGCAGCATCCATGATCTCGTTTGCCAGTCTCTCTTCCTGAGTCTTCTCACCTCTAGCACGTGAGAAAGTTGTTAACCAACGAAGAGCTAATGCCTGACGACGATCTGGGCGAACCTCGATAGGTACCTGGTAAGTAGCTCCACCGATACGTCTTGCCTTAACTTCAAGAGCTGGCATAACGTTGTTCATAGCCTCCTCGAATACCTCGATTGCTGGCTTTCCTGTCTTCTCTTCTACTTTAGTAAAAGCGCCGTATACGATCTTCTGAGCAACACCCTTTTTACCGTCTAACATAATGTTGTTGATAAGCTTGGTAACCACTTTGTTGTTGTATAACGGATCTGCTAATACGTCTCTTTTCTGAGTATGTCCTTTACGTGGCACGTTACTTCCCTCCTTAATCATTTTTAATTAATTCAACGGTACTCACATGTGTCTCTCTAATGTGTTCGTGCGGGCTATATAATGAGTAGGTTATATCCGGTAGCGGATACAACAATAATCCCAACACTAAACCTATTTAGCTCTGTTTGTGACCCATTGTCTGCCAAATAATCTGTTTATTATTTAGCTGCCTTTGGTTTCTTAGCGCCGTACTTAGAACGAGCCTGCTTTCTGTTCGCAACACCAGCGGTATCTAATGTACCACGGATGATATGGTAACGTGTACCAGGTAAATCCTTAACACGACCACCACGGATCAGAACAACACTATGCTCCTGTAAGTTGTGTCCTTCACCTGGGATATAAGATGTTACTTCGATTCCGTTGGAAAGACGTACTCTGGCAATCTTACGAAGCGCTGAGTTAGGCTTCTTAGGAGTTGCTGTCTTAACAGCAGTACAAACACCTCTCTTCTGTGGAGAAGAAGTGTTGATTGGCTTCTTCTGGAGAGAGTTAAAGCTTCTCTGAAGAGCTGGTGCTGTAGACTTCTTTACAGATGTCTGACGTCCTTTTCTTACTAACTGGTTAAATGTTGGCATTATTTTCACCTCCTGTATTATTCTTCAAGCATGCATCATACCACAATGCACGCTAAAATATTATATAAATTTCTGTTGTGCTTGTCAACCCACTTTTAAAAAATACATGAAAAAGAGGGAGATTTGCTCTCCCTCTTTTGTATCTTCACAGATTCTATTATCTGTGCTGTAATTTATTCTTCCGATGAATCCTCATCAGTTCCGGAAACGGCTGACAGATCTGTTCCATCCGGAACGGTTACTGTCGGGATCATTTCCTCTTCTTCATCCATAGTGAAATCTTCCAGATCGTCAAATGAGAACTCTTCTTCTTCGTTCACATCACTGTCCAGTTTGATATTGCGGTATCTCTTCATACCGGTACCTGCCGGAATCAGCTTACCGATGATAACGTTCTCTTTCATACCGATCAACGGATCGATCTTGCCCTTGATTGCTGCTTCCGTAAGAACCTTCGTGGTCTCCTGGAAGGATGCGGCAGATAGGAAGGAATCTGTTGCAAGGGATGCTTTTGTGATACCAAGTAATACCTGGGAACCAACTGCCTGTTCCTTGCCTTCTTCCTCAAGCTTTTCGTTCAGTTCAAGGAAATCAAGAGAATCTACCATGCTGCCCGGAAGAAGATCGGAATCTCCATTCTCTTCTACGCGGATCTTCTGTAACATCTGTCGAACGATAACCTCAATATGCTTATCGTTGATTTCTACACCCTGCAGACGATATACACGCTGTACTTCACGAAGCATATAATCCTGTACGGCACGCACACCTTTGATTTTTAAGATATCATGTGGATTTACAGAACCTTCGGTCAGTTCATCACCGGCTTCAAGTACGGCACCATCCATGATCTTAATACGTGATCCATAAGGAATCAGGTAAGTCTTTGTATCTCCGGATTCCGGATCTGTAACGATGACTTCACGCTTCTTCTTGGTATCCTTAATGGTAGCAACGCCGCCGAACTCTGTAATAATTGCAAGTCCCTTTGGCTTTACGTGCCTCGAAAATTTCCTCTACACGAGGAAGACCCTGTGTAATATCGTTACCGGCTACACCACCGGTATGGAATGTTCTCATGGTAAGCTGTGTACCAGGCTCACCGATGGACTGTGCGGCGATAATACCAATTGCTTCACCAACCTGTACCGCCTGACCGGTTGCCATGTTGGCACCGTAACATTTCGCACAGACTCCCATGTGGGAACGGCAGGTAAGAATCGTACGGATCTTCACACTGGTGATCGGATTTCCGTTCTCATCAACACCCTTATTCACAACATCCGCTGCACGGCGAGGTGTAATCATATGGTTTGCTTTAACAATAACGTTTCCGTCTTTGTCACAGATTGTCTCACAGGAGAAACGTCCGGTAATACGTTCTTCCAGACTTTCGATTTCCTCCTTGCCTTCCATAAATGCCTTAACGATCATTCCCGGAATCTCACGATTTGTTCCTGCACAACAGTCAGACTCACGAACGATCATATGCTGGGATACATCAACCAGACGTCTGGTCAGGTATCCGGAATCGGCCGTACGAAGTGCGGTATCGGACAGACCTTTACGTGCTCCATGAGCTGACATGAAGTACTCCAGTACGTCCAGACCTTCACGGAAGTTTGACTTGATTGGCAGCTCGATGGTTCTACCGGTTGTATCGGCCATCAATCCACGCATACCGGCCAGCTGCTTGATCTGTTTATCAGAACCACGGGCTCCGGAATCGGCCATCATGAAGATGTTGTTGTACTTGTCAAGTCCGGTAAGAAGTGCTGTTGTCAGCTCATCATCCGTCTCTTTCCAGGTCTCTACAACTTCCTTATAACGCTCTTCTTCTGTGATAAGACCACGCTTATACTGACGTGTGATCCGGTCTACCGTATTCTGTGCCTGCTCGATCATCTGTGGCTTCTGTGGTGGCACTGTCATATCGGAAATTGATACGGTCATGGCAGCTCTTGTGGAATATCCATAACCCATTGCCTTGACATCATCCAGTACCTCGGCAGTCTTTGTCGCACCATGAATATTAATAACCTTCTCCAGAATCTGTTTGATCTGTTTCTTTCCAACATGGAAATCAATTTCCAGCTTCAAAGCATTCTCCGGGGTACTGCGGTCTACAAATCCCAGATCCTGCGGAATAATCTCATTGAAAATCAGAAGACCAAGTGTTGTCTTGATAAATCCGGATACTTCTGTTCCGTCAGCCATAGTTGCCTTACGGTATACATAAATATTCTGATGAAGTGTAATCTCTCCATTCTCATACGCAAGCAACGCCTGATTCATGCTTCCGTAATGATATCCGAACAGATCCATTGGCTTACATAATACCCGACGGTTATTGTCTGTTGTATCTTCAAACCAGATCAGATCATACAATCCGATCTCACTCTTTCCTGTCTTCGGGTCCGGTGTGGTTGCTTTCTTTAATTCCTCAATATCGTTATACACTTTATCGGAAACAGCAACTGCATCTTTTTTATCCTTATAATCTGCCAGTTTGTGCATAGTCAGATAGTATACCCGAGGACCATATCCTGGGAAGGAACGGCTACCGGACCACCATCAGACGGCTTCAGCAGGTTGTTTGGTGATAACAGCATAAAACGGCATTCTGCCTGAGCTTCTACGGACAGAGGAAGATGCACAGCCATCTGGTCACCGTCGAAATCGGCGTTGAACGCGGTACATACCAGCGGATGAAGCTTAATTGCCTTACCTTCTACAAGGATTGGCTCGAACGCCTGAATACCAAGTCTGTGCAGTGTAGGGGCACGGTTTAACATAACCGGATGCTCTTTGATTACTTCTTCAAGCACATCCCATACCTCCGGCTGAAGTCTTTCTACCATTCTTGGCGCTCTTGATATTATGAGCAATTCCTTTAGCTGCCAATTCTTTCATAACAAACGGCTTAAACAGCTCGATTGCCATCTCTTTTGGCAGACCACACTGATAGATCTTAAGTTTTGGCTCTACACAGATAACGGAACGTCCGGAGTAGTCAACTCGCTTTCCTAACAGGTTCTGACGGAAACGTCCGCCCTTACCCTTTAACATATCAGACAGAGACTTCAGTGCTCTGTTTCCAGGACCGGTAACCGGACGTCCACGACGGCCATTATCGATCAGGGCATCAACCGCTTCCTGTAACATACGTTTCTCATTGCGCACGATAATATCCGGTGCACCGAGATCAAGCAGTCTTCTCAGACGGTTGTTACGGTTAATAATTCTACGATACAGATCATTCAGATCAGATGTTGCAAAACGACCACCATCCAGCTGAACCATCGGACGTAAATCCGGCGGAATAACCGGGATAACCGTCATGATCATCCACTCCGGCTTATTTCCGGCCTCACGGAATGCTTCTACAACTTCCAGACGCTTGATAATACGTGCACGCTTCTGTCCCGTTGCATTCTCTAACTCTGCTTTCAGCTCTGCAGAATCTTTTTCCAGATCAATCGCAGCAAGCAGTTCATGGATGGCTTCTGCTCCCATGCCCACACGGAATGCACTTCCGTACTGCTCTCTTGCTTCCTGATATTCTGCCTCAGAAAGTACCTGCTTGTATGCAAGAGAAGTATCTCCTGCATCAAGCACAATATAAGAAGCGAAATAAAGCACACGCTCAAGTACACGCGGAGATAAATCAAGGATCAGTCCCATACGGGACGGAATTCCTTTGAAATACCAGATGTGGGATACCGGAGCAGCCAGCTCGATATGTCCCATACGCTCTCTACGTACACTGGATTTTGTAACTTCTACACCACATCGGTCGCAGACAACACCTTTATAACGAATCTTTTTATATTTACCACAATGACATTCCCAGTCTTTCTGCGGTCCAAAAATTTTCTCACAGAAAAGACCATCCTTCTCAGGCTTTAAGGTTCTGTAATTGATTGTCTCCGGCTTTTTTACTTCGCCATGAGACCACTCACGGATCTTTTCTCAGGTGATGCTAATCCAATCTGGATCGCATCAAACTGCATTGCCTGATTCATGTCCTTTTTATTTGTTTCTGGCATTTATGACACTCCTTCCCAATTACTCTTCATCATCAAGAACTTCTTCTGCGTCATCAAAGAGATCATCAGCATCGCCGAAATCTTCATCATCGTTATCATTTTCCGGTTCTACATTGACAAGCTCTTCATTCTCGGAATCGAACTCCTGCTTGGTAAATCCGTGTTTTTCAAACGACTCACTGTCTTCAAATGCATAATCTCTGTCATCTCTGTCATTTCCAATGATGGCATTGATATCGGTATTTCCGTACTCACTGGTTTCAATGAGTTCTACTTCATTTCTGTCTTCGTCAAGCACTTTGACATCCAGACCAAGAGACTGAAGTTCTTTTAAGAGAACCTTGAAGGATTCCGGAATACCCGGCTCAGGAATATTCTCGCCTTTGATAATAGCCTCGTATGTCTTTACTCGTCCTACGACATCATCGGACTTAACAGTCAGGATCTCCTGCAGAGTATATGCAGCACCATAAGCTTCCAGCGCCCATACTTCCATTTCACCAAATCGCTGACCACCGAACTGTGCTTTACCACCCAGCGGCTGCTGTGTAACTAAGGAGTAAGGACCTGTAGAACGTGCATGGATCTTATCATCAACCAGATGATGCAGTTTCAGATAATGCATGTGTCCGATTGTGACTTTTCCGTCGAAGTATTCTCCGGTACGTCCGTCACGCAGCTGAACCTTTCCGTCACGGGAAATCGGAACACCCTTCCACAGACTTCTGTGTGCACGATTCTCTGAAAGATAATCCATAACGTCCTCTCTCAGAGTATCTTTATACTTATCGTAAAAGTTTTCTTCTCCGTCTCTTCCTCTGCATCAAACGGCATGTTTACATAATCATTTGCAAGCTCCAGTGTATCCTGGATATCGTTCTCGTCCGCGCCATCGAATACCGGAGTCTCGATATTAAAACCAAGTGCCTTCGCAGCAAGGCTTAAGTGAATCTCCAGCACCTGTCCGATGTTCATTCGGGAAGGCACACCCAGAGGATTTAATACAATGTCAAGTGGACGGCCATTTGGAAGATATGGCATATCTTCTACAGGTAATACACGGGAAACGACACCCTTGTTACCATGACGTCCGGCCATCTTATCACCAACAGAAATCTTACGTTTCTGGGCAATGTAAATACGAACAGACTCATTTACACCAGGAGATAACTCATCGCCATCTTCTCTGGTAAATACTTTGGCATCTACAACAATACCATATGCACCGTGCGGCACTTTCAGGGAAGTGTCACGAACCTCACGCGCTTTTTCACCGAAGATTGCGCGAAGCAGTCTCTCTTCTGCGGTAAGCTCTGTCTCTCCCTTTGGTGTAACCTTTCCTACCAGAATGTCTCCGGCACGGACTTCGGCACCGACACGGATGATTCCGCGCTCGTCAAGGTCCTTTAATGCATCATCACCGACACCCGGTACATCTCTTGTGATCTCTTCCGGTCCGAGCTTTGTATCACGAGACTCTACTTCGTATTCCTCAATATGGACAGAAGTATATACATCATACTCTACCAGACGCTCACTCAAAAGAACGGCATCCTCGTAGTTATAACCTTCCCATGTCATGAAGCCGATCAGCGGGTTCTTTCCAAGTGCCAGTTCACCATTGGATGTAGATGTCCATCAGCGATCACCTCACCCTTTGCTACTTTCTGTCCCTTGAACACGATTGGTCTCTGGTTGTAGCAGTTGGACTGGTTGCTTCGTGCAAACTTTGTCAGAATATATTCTCTGCGATTTCCGTCCTCCTCACGTACTACGATACGATTAGACTCAGAACTCTCCACGATACCTGCTTCTTTTGCAAGTACACAGACACCGGAATCGACCGCTGTCTTTGTCTCCATACCGGTTCCTACTACAGGTGCCTCGGTGGTAAGAAGCGGCACTGCCTGCCTCTGCATGTTGGAGCCCATCAGCGCTCGGTTTGCATCATCGTTCTGCAGGAACGGAATCAGTGCTGTAGCAACGGAGAACACCATCTTTGGAGATACGTCCATGTAATCGAATGCAGTCTTATCGTACTCCTGCGTTTCTTCACGGTAACGACCGGATACGGAATTACGAACAAAATGTCCATCCTCATCCAGTTTTTCGTTCGCCTGCGCTACATGGTAATTATCTTCCTCATCCGCAGTCATGTATACAACTTCGTCTGTAACACGAGGATTGTCTTTATCTGATTTATCAATCTTACGGTACGGAGCCTCAACAAATCCGTACTCGTTAATTCTTGCGTAGCATGCCAGAGAGTTGATCAGACCGATGTTTGGTCCTTCAGGCGTCTCAATCGGCACATACGTCCATAATGAGAATAGTGGACATCTCGTACCTCGAATCCGGCTCTGTCTCGTGACAAACCGCCAGGTCCCAGTGCAGAAAGACGTCTCTTATGTGTCAGCTCACCCAGTGGGTTGTTCTGATCCATAAACTGTGACAGCTGGGAAGATCCGAAGAACTCTTTTACCGCAGCCGTAACCGGTTTGATGTTGATCAGACTCTGTGGGGAAATTCCCTCAAGATCCTGAGTTGTCATACGTTCACGAACCACTCTTTCCAGACGGGAAAGACCGATACGATACTGGTTCTGAAGCAGTTCACCTACAGCACGGATACGACGGTTTCCTAAGTGGTCAATATCATCATCTGTTCCGATGCCCCACTCCAGATGCATATTATAGTTGATGGATGCGAAGATATCCTCTTTTGTAATATGCTTTGGAATCAGGTCTGCAATATCTCTCTTAATTGCAGCGATACGCTCTTCCAATGTCTCGTTTTCTTCCATAATCTGCTGCAGAGCCGGATAATATACCAGTTCTGTAACACCAATAGCCTTCGGATCCTCAATTTCAGGAATCCAGCTTCTGATATCTACCATCATAGAAGAAAGAACTTTTACGTTACGTGTCTCTGTCTGAATCCAGAGCGCCGGAACTGCAGCATTCTGAATCTGATCTGCCAGATCACGGTCAACAGTTGTGCCTGCCTCTGCAATTACTTCTCCGGTAGAAGGATCCAGTACATCCTCTGCCAGTACATGTCCGTTGATACGGTTCTTTAAAGCAAGCTTCTTATTAAATTTGTAACGTCCTACTTTTGCCAGGTCATATCTTCTCGGATCGAAGAACATGGCAGTGATCAGACTCTCCGCACTTTCTACGGAAAGCGGCTCACCCGGACGGATCTTTTTATATAACTCTAATAAACCAGCCTCAAAGCTTCCCTGTGGCTCACGCTCTGTGATCGCCGGGTCCTTCTGCAGGGATGCCAGAATCTTTGGCTCCTCGCCGAACATGTCAATGATCTGCTGGTTGGTACCTACACCAAGTGCACGAAGCAATACGGTAATCGGCACTTTACGGGTTCTATCTACTCTTACACTGAAAACGTCATTGGAGTCAGTCTCATACTCGAGCCATGCACCACGGTTCGGGATAACAGTACATGAATAAAGAGTTTTACCCACTTTATCATGAGCAATTCCGTAATAGATACCAGGGGAACGTACCAACTGGCTGACGATTACACGCTCTGCACCGTTGATAACGAAGGTACCTGTCTCTGTCATAAGTGGAAGATCACCCATGAAAATTTCATGTTCATTGATCTCATCTGTCTCTTTGTTATGAAGTCTAACCTTGACTTTCAAAGGTGCTGCATATGTCGCATCTCTCTCTTTACATTCCGGGATTGTATATTTCACATCGTCTTCGCACAGTGTAAAATCGACGAAATCCAGACTCAGATGACCACTGTAATCCGTGATCGGGGAGATATCTGCAAATGCTTTTAAACCTTCATCCAGGAACCACTGATAAGAATTCTTCTGGACTTCGATCAGGTTCGGCATCTGCAAAACCTCTTTCTGTCTTGAGTAACTCATACGCAAGCCTTTTCCAGCCTTGACTGGACGTATTCTGTTTTTTTCCATTGACGTTTCACCTCTCGTTTTTATTTCAATCTAGTTATTCCTAAAAAGAGCATGGAAATGCCTAGTGCACCACAATAGTGCAACTTATACTATACAACAAAATCAAGGGAATTGCAAGAATTATTTTTGAGAACTTTTTCAGATAGAGAGAGGGGATACAGCTAAATAAAATAACCCAACAGAAATGCAAGCATCTCTGCCGGGTTATTATTGGTTTCTCGTCGCTTACGCACAGACTACTTTAAAGTAACCTTTGCGCCCTCAGCCTCAAGTTTAGCCTTAGCGTCTTCAGCAGATGCCTTGTCAGCCTGCTCCTTGATTACCTTAGGTGCGCCATCAACAGCGTCCTTAGCTTCCTTCAGTCCAAGACCTGTGATCTCACGAACAACCTTGATAACCTTAACCTTGTTCGGTCCAACTTCTGTTAACTCTACGTCGAACTCGTCCTTTTCTTCAGCTGCTGCTGCGTCTCCGCCTGCTGCTGCTACTACAACACCTGCTGCTGCAGATACGCCAAATTCTTCCTCACAAGCCTTTACTAAGTCGTTTAACTCTAATACGCTTAACTCTTTGATAGCTTCAATAAATTCTTCTGTTGTCATCTTTGCCATGATAATTTCCTCCGTTATAATTTTATTTTTAATAATTATTCTGCTGCTGGTGCTTCCTCAGCCGGTGCTGCGTCTGCTGCTGCATCTGCTGCGCCACCGTTCTCTGCGATCTGGTTAAGAACACGAGCAAGGTTGGTGATAGGAGACTGTAAGCTTCCAAGTAATTTGGAAAGAAGTTCTTCTCTGCTTGGTACACTTGCGATCTGCTTCATTCCCTCTGCGTCATAGTATGTTCCTTCTACAACGCCGGCCTTGATCTCAAGGCTTGGAGCCTTCTTTGCGAACTCTGCCAGAACTCTGGCTGGAGCTGTAGCATCTTCTGTAGATACTGCAAATGCGTTAGGTCCTTCCAGGACATCCTTTAAGCTCTCGAACTCTGTTCCCTCGATTGCGCGGTTTACTAAAGTATTTTTGTATACTTTGTAAGTTACGCCAGCTTCTCTTAAATTTTTACGAAGCTGTGTATCCTCAGCAACTGTAAGTCCACGGTAGTCAACTACTACAAGTGACTGTGCGTCCTTAATTGTTTCAGAAATCTCCTGAACGATCGGCTGCTTTAATTCTACCTTTGCCACGATTCATTTACCTCCTTATTTTATTTCTTGCATATAGCGTGAGGTATAATAAAAACCCTCCGCCTTACAGCAGAGGGGTATCATTCTTTATGACGATTATCATCAAAAATTCCCTCGGTAGGTGGATTTCCCTTTACGCTGTCGCAATATGCGATAGCACCTTACTGTCTTCGGCAATATGCTTTGCTATTATAATATGTTCTTATGCGGATGTCAAGTGTTTTCCGCATTTTGCTTGTGTAAGTCTGATCATACATTTTATCATTTCATCAGGAACCGTTTCCGGTTCCCGACTTCTGATTTTTCTATTACTGAGCAATCTTAACTACGTTTAATTTTACACCAGGTCCCATTGTAGAAGTGATTGTTGCACTCTTAATGTACTGACCTTTTAAGCTTGAAGGCTTAGCTTTGTTGATAGCTCCCATAAGGGTCTGGAAGTTGTCGTTCAACTGCTCACTTGTAAAAGAAGCTTTTCCAACTGGCACGTGGATAATATTTGTCTTGTCCAAACGATACTCAATCTTACCGGCTTTGATGTCGTTAACAGCTTTGGTAACATCCATGGTAACTGTACCAGCTTTTGGGTTTGGCATTAAGCCCTTCGGTCCAAGGACACGTCCCAGACGTCCTACAACACCCATCATATCCGGTGTAGCAACTACAACATCGAAGTCTAACCATCCCTCGTTCTGGATCTTCGGAATTAATTCCTCACCACCTACGTAGTCAGCTCCTGCTGCCTGTGCCTCATCTACCTTGGTTCCCTTTGCGAAAACCAATACCTTAACGGGCTTACCTGTTCCGTGTGGCAGTACAACCGCACCACGGATCTGCTGCTCTGCGTGACGTCCATCACAACCCGTTCTAAGATGAAGTTCGATTGTCTCATCAAATTTAGCTGTTGCAGTTTTTCTTTACTAAGCTGATTGCTTCAGCAACATCGTACTGAGCTGCTTTGTCGAAATTCTTAACAGCGTCCTGATATTTCTTTCCTCTTTTCATGAAATATAAACCTCCTGGTGGTATTATCGGGTGGGAAATCAATTACCCTCCCACATTTCTTCTTAAACTTAGATTAGTCTACTACTTCAACACCCATAGATCTTGCTGTACCAGCGATCATGCTCATGGCAGCTTCGATATTTGCAGCGTTTAAGTCAGGCATCTTCAGCTCAGCGATTTCCTGAACCTGTGCCTTTGTAATCTTTGCAACCTTTGTCTTGTTTGGTTCACCGGAACCAGACTTGATCTTGCAGGCTTTCTTGATCAGTACTGGTGCAGGAGGAGTTTTAGTAATAAAGCTAAAGCTTCTGTCTGCATATACTGTAATAACTACAGGGATAATTAAGTCGCCCTGATCGGCTGTCTTTGCATTAAACTGCTTTGTAAACTCAACGATGTTTACACCGTGCTGTCCAAGTGCCGGTCCGACTGGAGGAGCAGGTGTTGCCTTTCCAGCAGGAATCTGCAGCTTAATGTATCCTTCAACTTTCTTTGCCATTGGAATTGCCTCCTTAATTCATCTTCTTTACATCTGCGAAACTTACTTCTACCGGTGTTTCGCGACCGAACAGATCCACATTGATCGTAACCGTCTGTTTGTTATGGTTCATCGCTGTAATCACACCGCAGGTATCTTTCCAGACACCGCCGATAACACCGATCATGTCGCCTTCCGCGAAATCCACCACAACGTTTTCAGCTTTGATTCCGAGCGGTCTCATTTCAGCATCTGTGAGTGGCACCGGTTTGCTTCCCCATCCAACGAACCCTGTCACACCGCGGGTATTGCGGACAACATACCATGTATCGTCATTCATAATCATATGAATCAGCACATAGCCCGGGAACATTTTCTTGGAAACCTGTTTTTTTTCACTCCGTTTTTAACTTCCGTCACTTCCTCAAGAGGAACACGGACCTCCAAAATCTGGTCTTCCAGATGTCTGTTTTCAATTGTCTTGTCAATATTCGCTTTGACTTTGTTCTCATAACCTGAATAGGTATGAACTACATACCAGTTCGCCTCTGCCATAAATCACTATGCCTCCGTTAAAATTTCAAACCAACAAGGAAATTCACACCGTGCTGAATTGCCCAATCCAGCAGTGCAATAATAAGACCGACTACAACGGATGTAACAATCACTGCAATGGTCTGTCTGACAACTGATTTCTGTTCCGGCCAGATGATCTTTTTTGAACTCTGCCTTTACACCGTCAAACCAGCTTGTCTTTGGAGCCTTTTCAACGTTTTCTGTCTGTCCCATTTCATAACTCCTTTGCTCTGTACGGACTATTTGGTTTCCTTATGAACTGTATGAGTCTTGCAGAATCTACAGTACTTCTTGGTTTCCATTCTGTCCGGATGAGTCTTCTTGTCCTTTGTCATGTTGTAATTACGACGCTGACATTCTGTGCAGGCTAATGTAATCTTTGTACGCACAACTTCCACCTCCCTTATTAATTTTCGTGTTTTGTCCCGCCTAAAAAAAGGCATAAAAAAAAGACCTACTTCCAAGCTTTCATACTATATCATGATTTTCCATGTCCGTCAACATCTTTTACAATGGTTTTTATGGTTTTTGCAGCTTTTACGCCAAATTGTGAATTTTTAGTAAAATTTTACCATATACAAGGGTATGGAAAATGCGGTATGATGCCGATATACTATTCAAGTAGAATCTTTTTGGGTGCAAAGGATATGCACCTCACAGGAGAACAGGTCTGTTACTGTCCTGCTCTCAATCCTCAATTCACGGAAGAAAGGAGGGGAATCTCAATGGCAAAGATTGATAATGCCTACGCTTATTATATCTCGACGTATGCCCAGAAAACGGTTTCACGTTATGATTCACACAAGAAAAGTGAACTGCGCAAAGTTTATAATAAAATTGTCAAAATAAATAAAGATTCGCCTCTTTATAAAATTCCGAATCTCACCGATGCGAAAAAATATGCCATAGACATCAAGGAAAACGCGCGCTCCATTCAGAACGTTGTGGCATCTCTTTCCGACCAGTACGGTTCATTTGAGGATTCTTTTAAGAAGAAAGTTGCCATGTCTTCCGATGACGAAAAAGTCAGTGTGACCTATATCGGCGACGGAAGTGAAGAAAGTAAAACCAATAACTTTGACATTGAAGTGCAGCGGCTTGCCACACCCCAGATCAATCAGGGACGTTTTTAAAAGACAATACACTGTCGATGCGTCCCGGCGCATATTCTTTTGATCTGAATACGTCTGGTGCTGCATATGAATTTCAATATAATATCAATTCCGACGAAACCAATCTGGATGTGCTGGACAAGCTGGCCAGGCTTGTCAACTCCTCTAGTCTCGGAATTACCGCCGAAATACTGTCCGATGGAAACGGTTCGAGTGCGCTGAAACTGACTTCCATACAGACCGGTCTGGCAGATAACGAAACCGAACTTTTTCCATTGCACCGGATGCCAGCACAGGTTCCACGGAAATCATGGATCAGCTGGGAATTGACCGCATCACTTCCCCTGCACAGAGTTCCGCCTTTACACTGAATGGCACAAGCCACTCTTCCCTGACCAACACATTTTCCATCAATCAGGTATTTGAACTGACCTTAAATCAGCCAACCAATAGTGAGAAAGTAAACATTGGATTTAAAACAGATGCGGATGCAATTGCGGACAATATCCAGTCTCTGGTGGATGCCTATAATTCCATACTTTCCACCGCAGCCGTGTATGCAGACACCAATGCCAGTGCCGGAAACAAACTTCAGACAGAGATTCTTTCCATATCCGGTTCAAGCCGGAGTTCTTTACAGGACATCGGTCTGGTCACAAACGAGAACGGCTCCATCTCTATTGATAAAGAAGCGCTCCGTGAAGCAGTTGTTCCGGAACGTGATCAGAATACATTTGAAACTTTATCCCAATTTCGGGATTCCATCGGAAAAGAAGCGGAAAATATCTCCATCAATCCGATGAACTATGTCAACAAGATAGTCGTGGCCTATAAAAATCCCGGTCACAACTTTGCAACCCCATACATCACATCCATCTATTCCGGAATGATGCTGGACAAATATGTATAACAAAAAGAGCATTCCAGCTGTAACCATACAGCGAATGCTCTTTTTGTATCTTTCTAGAAGCCTATCCCAGTTCTTTTTTTCGCACATTTCCAGTGCAGAAGCGATCACAGCGTCCATATCATAATACTTATACTCTCCGAGTCTTCCCCGAAAATTACATTTTTTCCTTTTCCGCAAGTTCTTTATATTTCTGATAAAGAGCTCCGTTCTTTTCATCGTTTACCGGATAGTACGGTTCATCCCCGGTTTCCACTCCGAACTGTACTCCCTCGAAATTACAGTCTTCGGTAAATCATGTCCCTCATCATCCTTGCCGAATTCAAACCATTTGTGTTCAATGATACGTGTCCACGGCGTCTGGGCATCCGTATAATTGACTGCTGCATTTCCTGGAAATTCGGAGTATCCAGAAGTTCTGTTTCAAACCGCACGGAACGATATTCCAACGCGCCGAGCGAATAATCAAAATACGCATCTATCGCTCCCGTATATACCGTTTTCTCAGCCAGAGCCTTCAGTTCCTCTTTCTGCTCCAGATAATCAATTCCAAGCCGGACTTCAATTCCCTCCAGCAGATGCTCAACCATCTTTGTGTAACCGCCCATCGGAATTCCCTGATACAGCGCATTAAAATAATTGTTATCAAACGTCAGGCGCACCGGAAGGCGCTTGATAATAAAAGCAGGCAGATCCGTACACTTACGCCCCCACTGTTTTTCTGTGTATCCTTTGATCAGTTTCTCGTAAATATCGGTTCCCACAAGACTGATCGCCTGTTCCTCGAGATTTTTCGGTTCTGTAATGCCTGCGGCTTTTTTTCTGCTCCTCAATTTTCGCCGCTGCTTCCTCCGGTGTCACTACACCCCACATCTTATTGAATGTGTACATATTAAACGGAAGCGAGTATAGTTCCCCTTTGTAATTTGCTACCGGTGAATTCGTAAAGCGGTTAAATTCCGCAAATTTTGTAATGTAATCCCACACCTTTTTATTGTTGGTATGGAAAATATGTGCACCATACTTGTGCACATGGATTCCCTCAATGTCCTCCGTATAAACATTTCCCGCAATATTTGGACGCTTATCGACAACCAGAACCCTTTTCCCCCTTGTTGCTGCCTCGTGAGCAAATACGGAGCCATATAATCCCGCTCCTACCACCAGATAATCATACTTCATTTCTTTCTCCTTTGTTTTATTATCAGTTCAATCAGCCATAACAAAATGCAACCACATAAAACACCTATGGTGTTGGTCAGCATATCATCTACTTCACAATACCCGCGTTTCGTCACGTACTGGCTCAGTTCCGTCAGAACCGAACAGACACCTCCGAGTACAACACATTTCCACATCGGCCGCAGCCGGCGAAAACAAAGCGGTGCCAGAATTCCGAAAGGCACTGTCATAAGAATATTTTCAATAAAAATGCATGGGTAACCACGCTGTATCCCCACGTGGAAAACAGTTCCAGATTCATGCACCCATTTCTGGAACCGGGTTCTCTGGAAAAAAAAAGTAATCTGTATCACCACAAGTATATAAATCGCAAAAAGTATACGAAAAAACCGGACGGATGCTTTTTCCATCCCTTTTTCAGAAAGCACGATTGTTACAACCAGCCCAAGTACCACAATAACCAGTGCCCATGGCACATATTGAAGCGGCTGGCGCATATCTGCCAAAATTTGTTTTATAATTTCACACCACATAAATTTTATTATAGCCATGGTTCAAAAAAGATACAAGTATATTTCTTTATTTCTATGTAAAACTGTTGCAGGATAGTGTAATATAAAAAAGAAAAACCTCGGAAGGACCATCTGTTATTATGATCACAATAAGTTTATGTATGATTGTCAAAAATGAAGAACCGGTTCTGGCAAGATGCCTGGATTCCGTTGCTTCCATGATGGACGAAATCATCATCGTTGATACCGGCTCCACAGATCGCACCAAAGAAATCGCCGCACAATACACCAGCCGGATCTATGATTTTACCTGGTGTGATGATTTCTCCGCCGCAAGAAATTATGCGTTTTCGCTTGCAACCATGGATTACATCTACTGTCCGGATGCGGACGAATACCTTGATCTGGAAAACCAAAGACGTTTTCTCCGGTTAAAAGGTGCTCTTCTTCCGAAATTGAAATTGTTCAGATGAACTATATCACCCCACCGGATTTCAACACCGTGCAGAACTGCAAGAAAGAACCACGACCAAAACTTTTTAAACGCCTGCGCACGTTTTCATGGGTTGATCCGGTTCACGAAACGATCCGCACCGATCCCGTCATCTATGACAGTGATATTGATATTCTGCACCGCCCACATGCCATGCATGCCAAACGGGATTTTGCCATGTTTGAAAAAAGCATTTCGTGAAAATCATGTCCTCTCGGAGAAAATCACGCGCATGTATGCAAGAGAACTTTATAAATGTGGGGATGAGGAAGATTTTCTGCGCGCGGCGGATTATTTTTCGTTACACTATGAAGCACACGCTGATGCAGAATCCGCGTGTATTCTGGCACACGCTGCCCGTATCCAAAATTCTGTGGATGATTTCTTTTCGATCTGTCTGAAAGATATGTGCAGTTCTTCCTGCTCCGAAATCTGTTATGAGCTCGGACAATACTACCGGGAACGGCAGAATCCCCAGGAAGCTTCTCTGTGGTTTTATAATGCTGCATTTGAGACACAGCCTGTTCTGGATATTGAAATTTCAGGGAAAAAAGCATTGCTTCAACTGGCGGAATGTTACCGCACGCTGGCAGAAAATGAACTCTGTGATCCATGCTCTGCCGGGGATCTTCTCTCCCGTGCTTCGGAATATGAACAACAGGCACAGGCGTGGGAACTGCCGGAAGAATTATAATTTGCGAAAGAATAATTTATAAAAAAATGCCGGTGCAGCTGCACCGGCAAAAATTTCAAATTACTTTAAAGTAATCCAGTAGTCGTCCACCCAGTATCCTCTGGTCTGATTCCAACGACGATACTGTATTTTATTTGTTTTTACATTAAGTCGAAATTTTGTCACGATCTCATCTGCACACGGTGCAACGCCTATATTGCTCTGTTCGTTCTGAGTCTGTACCTCTGGTTCAACCTCCGCTGCACTCACACTCACAGCAGGCGCAACAACAAATAATGATGCACAAATCGCCGCTACAACTAAAAATTTCTTCTTCATTTTTATTTCCTCCTTTATTTAATCTTGAACCCACTTTTTCTTAAAAACTTCATGCTTTTTTTTCATCAAGAGGAATCTTTTTCCCTCCACTATAAAGATAATATTTTCCTTCTGACTCATACAGATATGCACTGTCTTGATTTATATCCTCAAAAAATTTGTTTTCTCTACTATACGCGCTCTCCGGCACTTCATATCTCGGCTGGAGAATAAGCGAATACGAAAGCACCAACAAAGCAACCGCAATCACCGGAACGAGAATTCTTTTAATACACGAACTGCTTTGCTTTCCCTCCGCAACCAGACGAAATCGTTCGATCAGATGATCCGAATGATCTTCAAACAATGGCATGGCTCCTGCAGGTTTTCGAAATTCTTTTCCCTGCACACTTGCCTTATACTCTTTTAATATCACCGCCAGATAGTTACCCCGCTCTGCCGATTTGAGTTTCTTTGTGACCGTCTGGTCACAACGGATCTCAATACTCTGATACATATCTCCTTTTAAAATATACACAAACGGGTTCCACCAGAACACGATACACAGAATGTTGATCAGCTCTATCGTCAGTATATCCTTATTATCCAAATGTATATATTCATGTAGAATAATATAATGCAATTCTTCACGCGAATATTTTTTGTCCGGGATCAATATCCGTTTCTCAAAAATCCCCATACAACACGGTACTTCTACCGCTGCTGTCTGTACGATCTTAATGTTCCGCTTTTCTTTATCCGTACAAATTTCATCTAAAATATTATTTAATTCTGTATCTTCCGTTTTTTCCATCTCTGAAAAATACGACACAACTCTGTGATACTGTATCAGATACCGCGTCAAAAGAACTGCCATGACCACTCCCCATGCCACCACAAATATATGATAGACATAGATTTCGTGCCCTGCCACACAGGTTATTTCACACCCGAATATCTGATACAGGAAATTATACAGGCTGCCTCCGGATACCACTTTCGTCCATGGCAATTCCACCGGGACGGCAAGCCTGATCAGACAAAACAAATATAAAATGATGATTCCTGTCATACTGGATAAATTCAGCAGAACCGATCGTTTTCTGAGAATGTAGCACAGTACAATAAAAATGCTACACCAAACGAACGTCATCCAAACCGAAAATATCGTTATTTGCATTCTTATTCCTCATCATTTTTCAGGGTATCAATAATCTCCTCTAACTTTGCAATAACCTCTGCATTTTTTTCTTTTGCCTGCTTATCTTTTGCTCCGATCAGAGCAGCTGTAATGTTCGCAATAGAACTGCTGTCAATTCCACGCTTAATCAATACAGATGCATAATAATCGTCTTTTGACATAGACGGAGCGAGTTTACGTGCATAAGTCTTGACGGTTTTCTCAAGTCCTACAACTTCCAGATAGCCATCCGTTGTCAGAGACTGAACGGTCTTAAACAATGTAACATTGTTCCATCCGTCTTCTGCCAGACGCTCTGCCATCTCGTTGGCAGTCAGCGGCTCATTGACCTTCCACAGAAAATTCATCAATTCTTCCTGTCTTACTGTTAAATAATCTTTGTTCTTCATGTTTCTTCCTCCGTAGTTTTATAATTTTATATGTAGTAACTATCATTCTCTGACATTACATATATCCCCCACTCTGCCTTATGTGTCTTTTTCTACACTAGACAGCCTACTTTATCCTATCATATTTGAATCATAATTTCAATTGCTTCTGACAAGAAATATGCCATTTTAGGTAAAAAAAGAATAGCCGTTTTCGCAAACAGCTATTCTCTCTTCTCAGAAACATTTATTTTTGATAGGTGTATGTTCCAACCGAATACTTACCGTGCAGATGTAGCGTCTTTCGGAACCTTTGCCGTATATACTATTTTATTTGTATCCGCAGTAACTGTTGTTGTCATCTTTGAAAATGTGGTATCTTTATCTGCATTCCTTCGGTATGGTAAATGTTGCAGCCTTATTAAAATTTTTATAGGTTACCGTTGCTTTTGCCTGCGAATAAACAAGTTTCAGATCCTGTCCCAGCTTCTGATACAGCGCCGACATATACCCGTTCATAAACGCTTTCATATCCGCCGTGGTTCTGACTGGACGGCAGGTTTTTTATCGATCCAACAGGTCACTTTGATTGCCGGCAACGTATTGTAATCCACAGCAGCTGCCGCATTGATCTCTTTGCTCATTCCCATCTGATCCAAAAATTTCACCACATCGGAGCCCTTTACCTGCGCCGAAATCTGCACGGTATTGATCCGGTTGACTTTTATTTTCTTTTTTCACAATTTTTGCATCCGAATACATGGAAATATCCATCCCTTTGATCTGATTGGTATAGTTTAAAATCCCTGTTTTCTGATATCCGGAACCATTGGAAGAAATGTACTCCCACAGCAATCCATCCGCATCTTTTGTCAGATAGGCAACCGCCTGGTTCTTAGAACTCATTCCTGCAAGTACTGTGGTTGTATCTGTTACGCTTTTTACCTTCAGAGGACTGTTGTATACGCTTTGCTTTTACCACTGTCTTATTTTGAATGATCTCCCCTTCCATTGTCATCTTCTGATCGGTTGTCTGCGTAAAATCATATGATTTTAAGTTTCGCACCGCTATATCCATCTTTTCCAAATACTGCTGTGCAGACAGCGTCGCCGCACTTACAGGTGTAACAGCTGCAAATGTGCTGAGTATGACAGACAGTACCAAAATGACCGCAATTTGTTGTTTTTTAATGCTTTCATCGTTTTCGTTCTCCTTTCTTTATGTGTCGGGCTTAGACGCTGGTTTTATCTCATCCTTTTTTCCTATACCATGCACCTGTCAAAATTAATATTACTGTTTAATAAAAACTCTGTATAGTCACTTGGATTTTTCAGGATACGATAAATCATTGGATCTTATGTTGTGGTACTCACAATTGAGAACTTATCTGATAGCCATCGGTAATCAGCGTACCTTTATAACCCTGTAGATAATATCGGACCTCCATCCCGATCTCTGAATTGTATTCACAAAAGAAATCTCTACTTGTTTTGCATTCCATTCTGTCTTCTCCATAGGTTCTACGTTGTGTATCATTCCGATAAACTGTATATACTTTCACATGTTCCGGTTCTACATGGATTTCCAATACTCCCGCCAATGTGATTTTTTCGCACATCAACGAGTTTTAATTGAGTTTTTAAAAAGACTCCACTCAATCATATTTTCAGCGTATTCATTACTCCAGTACTTGCCATTAAAAGTAATTGAGTTTTCTATTGAGTTTTATTTTACCCCAAACTCAATTATCACTCAATCCATCAAATATAACATATCTAGCCGCCGGTCACTTTGCCATTTAAGTTAATTAACTTCTCACTTCTCATCTTGTCAATAACACTTCTTGCCTGTTGTTTAGTAAATCCACACATTTCCTGTATTTTAGCAGATGTTATCTGGTCATTCGTCTGTAAATACTCTAAAATCATATTTTTAGCCTTGATATA
>VOFH01000932.1_pt1 | contig 50012 bp, 61 predicted proteins | sample 5384091 | NCBI WGS metagenome assembly VOFH01 (sample SAMN12384727, study PRJNA508395) | human gut metagenome | isolation source: healthy gut G | host: Homo sapiens
AAGAGGTAAAAAAGTATAAAACTATAAATCACGATTAAACCATTTCATATCAGGCTGGAACTGACCAGAAAACTGGAGGTTCCTTATTTAAAACTTTAACAGGTCTTTAACGAGGTCATATTTAAATAATGGAACCTTTTTTGCCAATGAAAAGACGGGAGGAAACATGAAAGCATATTTAAGTTCAACGTTACATGTGATAGGACAGACGATTCTAATGCCGTGTCTTATCGTATTGATTGATTGATTATTAGCACTGTGGCAGGTCGGTGACATTCTGGTGGAAACATTTAAGGAACGAAAAAAAATGAAAGAGGATGTGCCAAAACTCTTACGCAAAGATCCACCATGGCGGCAAGAACATATTAGGGAGACGATAGAAGGCAGTATGTTATTAAACCGGCAAAACAGGCTCTATTTGAGCTAATTGATTCTAAAGACATGGCGAGACCCTCTCTTGAGGCATTAGCAGAACGATTGCTGGCGACAGAACAAGAGAAGTATGAAAACAACAATCTCAATCACCGACTTAGTAGCAAAATTGGGTCCAATGTTTGGTCTGCTTGGAACTTTGATTCCTTTAGGTCCGGGAATCGTTGCCCTAGGAAAGGGTGATACAGCAACTTTGGCCTCTTCCATTGGAATTGCCTTTGATACGACCATTGCTGGAATGTTAGGCGCCAGTATCGCTTTGGTTATTTCCTCCATTAGAAAGCGTTGGTACAACGGTTATATGGTCAGCCTTTGAATCCATTATGGAGTGTATATTAGAGGAGGTTGCGCCTGATGTTAGGAAATAGAAAAGGATTGCGCGGCGGGGAGAAAACCGCTACAACAGAGAGGATATTAATCCGATGGAGAACGTAGCCAATCTGGTCGATGTGATGCTAGTATTTGCCTGCGCGTTAATGATTGCTATCATTACATTCTGGAAAGTAGATATCAGTAATATTCAGCAAGTGGACAAGGAAGATTTACAGAAGGTAGACAATCTAAAGGAATCGGTACAGGAGAAAGCAATGACAGATCAATATAAGTCAAAAGGAACCGTTTACGAGGATCCGGAGACTGGGGAGATGTATATTATATCTAATTAACTTCTAAGGATATTAATATAAATAATATTTTAAAGGAGGAATATTTTTGAGAAAGAAAAACGAAGACTTCTTGCCATCGTCTTATGCATGATGGTGGTCATGACACAGTTTTCATTCGTTGCATTTGCAGATGACAGCGGCGAGAATGGGATTGGAAAAGCTGGTGGGGACAAAGAAATTGTGTCAGACGATAGTATCAGCGGTGGAGATGGTCTGAAGGAAGGCTCTAACGATGATAATCTGCTCCCAGGAAGGGAGACTTCAGAAGGAAAAACACCTGACGATACATCAGGAGATCCTGATGGCGCAATCCCTGAAAATGGTGGGCCGACAGAGTCGGCCAACACGACAGTGAGCGATCTACAAGCGGACATAGACAACGCAGGGACCGTCTATGCAGACGAAGACATTTTTGATGTAGTAAACAGCGACGATCTAAAAGCATTGGCTTCGCTTGTAAACAAAGGAAATGATTTTTCAGGCAAAACGGTACGGCTTAAAAATTCCCTGGATCTGGAAAAGCCAGCCATGGACACCGATAGGAAACAAAGATCATTTGTTCGCAGGAACTTTTGAGGGGGATGGACAGGAAATTACAGGTCTGTCCATCAATGATCCAACTGCAACATGTCAAGGGTTCTTTGGTGGTGTCAGTGGCGTGATAAAAAATCTGACTGTAGCAGGGAGCGTGTCAGCAAGACAGTATGTAGGGGGAATTAGCGGATACGCTACAGGCGATGCGGTATTTGAGTATGTAACAAATCAGGCGGACGTTACTTCTACAGGGACAGACGCTGGTGGAATTGTCGGATTTGTTGACGGATCTACAACGACAGGCGTACAGTTCAATGTATGTTACAATGAAGCCTCTGTTACGGGTGGCAATAACTACACTGGAGGCATTGCTGGAAGAGTCACTTCACAGTCGTTGTTTAACGATTGCCAGAATCGAGGAACTGTCAAAGGCGCAGGCACTCATGTAGCTGGTATTGTGGGGATGGTATCTTCCAGTGCCGCCGCGCCGGCAGAATTGTCTAACTGTAAGAACAGCGGCATTGTTGAGAACACAGGAAGCAATAAGAATTTTACGGCTGGCATTGTTGGACAGGCAAACTCCGGTTACGTTACTTTGCAGAGTTGTTATAACGAGGAGGACGGTTCAGTTACGGGTTCCGGTACAAATACTGCCGGAATAATTGGTAACGCCGGAACTTGTGCAACCATCGTTGACTGTGCAAACTTGGGAAGCGTCTCACAGACTGCTGGAAAAACACCGACCGGCGGTGTAATCGGTACGCTGGGTGCAGATGCGCTTCGGGTTGAACGTTGTTATAACGCAGGCGCTGTTACCGGCAGCGGAACTTACACTGGAGGCGTACTTGGTCAGACGACAGGAGCCGTCAGCAAAAACTATGCTGTAAAGTATTGCTGGAATGAAGGAATTGTAGTCAGCGAAGGTACTTACCTCGGTGGGGTGGCAGGTTACGTAGATGGATCGTTTCAATATGCGTCAGGCACCAAATACACTTATGTAAGCTACTGCTATAATGCAGGTATCGTAGCCAGCGGCAATGCGAATACCTACGTAGGCGGCATCTCCGGCAGAAACAGCACGGGTGGAACCGGGTTATATGGGTACTGTATCAGTTGTTATAGTGCGGGAACGATAATCGGAGCCTCCGAAGAAAAAATTGCCGCAATTTCCGGAGCAAATTTTAGTTATAACGAAGACAGCTATTATTTGTCTGAAAAGGGCACTTATAAAATTGCAACAGCATCAGTAAGCGCAGCTACGATTAAAACGGAAATGGAAACAATGGAGGCTGCGGCAAGTGTAGCCGACGGTGCAAACACACAGTCAATTGCCAAACTTGACTTTGAAAGCGGAAAAGCGGCGTATCTATTGGATGGTGGTCTTTCCGGGGAACGTAAAGGCGTTTGGGCACAGGGTAACGGATATCCAGTCTTTGCTGATGAGGCCCATCGACCGGTATATAAAGTAACGGCCGCGGCAGATAATACGGATATGCCAGAAGGTCTGCTGAATGCTATTACATACAATGGCGCAGATGCTGGAGAACTATATATTGCGAAAGGGACAAACCTAGTTCTCACTGTAAGCCCTGCTGACGGATACCCTCTGGACACCTATTCCGTAAAGAATAGCAATGGCGGCGGCGTTGATGTAACCATCACGCATGGTGATGGGGCAGACTCAAACTTAGCATTTACTACACCGGATAGTGGGGCTGACTTGACAGTTAACGTTGGTTTTACACTATTACCGGAGAATCTGATCAGGATTGCGTAATAACCTTTGATGCAGGCGGCGGCTTATTTAAAATAGAGGGAGCTGATGGATTGCCATCGGTGACAAAGACAGTAAGAGCAGGCGAAAGAGTTACAAAACCGGCTGCGCCGCAAAATGGCTATTATGAATTTACTGGTTGGTATGAGGATCAGGAGTGCACCATTCCTTATGATTTCACATCGCTAGTAAAGGAGTCTAAAACACTGTATGCAGGTTGGCTGACTGACGAGGATGCTTATGCTACCATTATCTTTGATGGAAACGGCGGAAAATTCCTGGCTGATTTAAGTGAGAAAAGTCAGACGATTAGGGCTGGAAATCCTGTATTGCCTTTGCCGGGCTCTGATTTATTGCGGCCAAACTACAGTTTCGAGGATGGTTCAGGATAAAGAATGTACCATTCTGTATGATTTTTCCCAGCCTCTTAAGTCCAATGTAGGGTATACGCTGGATGGCTCTCTGAAGGGGCAGGTGTACCGGGAACTCCCGATTATGTGCCTCCTGAGTACGTTGTGACTTTTGATGCCAATGGCGGCTATTTTAACGTAAATGAGCAGAAAATTACAAGGCTGCAGAGGATTGTAAAGGTGGAGACGCTGTAGCTGATGTTCCGTTGCCGCAGAAGGATGATGCGGGTTCTGTCGTATATGAATTTGCAGGATGGATATCTAACGGCTTACCTTGGGACAATGCAGACATAGACTCTGACCTGACAGTTACTGCAAATTGGAACGAGACTGATACCTTTGAAGAACTGATTACGAATCACGGCGATTCGGAGGAAGATGCCATTGAAATTCCTGACTTGGGAACTTTGAGAGAGAATCAGAGACTATGTCAACGCGAATACCAATAACCATTGCAGCGGTAAATTTTTTAAGCTGACAAACGACATCCGTCTTCCTCAGGGCTGGACTCCAATCGGCACCTACTCTTGGAGAGATGCGGGAACTACCTATTTTGCAGGCAGCTTTGATGGAAATGGACACAAGATTACGCTGAATAACAATCAGACAGAGCCATTGTTCGGATCTATAAATGCTGGTTCAAATGACACCGTTGCAACGGTAAAAAACTTGAAGATTCAGGTAGAAAGCAGCAACAATTTAAATTGTGCTCTGGCAATGTATGCTGGAAGCAAAGGTGTTGTAAGAGTTGAGAATGTAAGTTTTCAGGGTAAAATGTACGATACTTTTCTGCTTTTTCTATACGGAGGCTTCACAAATCTTGAATTAGTAAATTGCAGAATTGAAAGTGGAAGTATTATTAGCGGAAATGAATTAGTTGGCGGCATGCTGGCTTTAGCAAAAGCGGTGGGACGCCTGCTGAGGTCACGGCCCTAAATTGTATCATTGAGGAAGGCGCAGAAATTATATCTTATGGTGCGCCAGGACAGGGAAGCAGTGCGACCGCCCTCGGCGTAGGCGGTATTGTCGCTTACGGTAACGGCAAATTTGTAGGCTGTGAAAACCATGCGGACATTACGATAAAAAGCATACCCGGTGGCTGTGCCGTAGGCGGATTGTTAGGATCAGGAAATTCTGTATCTACACAAAAAGCTTTCTTCATCGATTGTGTAAACACTGGAGATATTCATGTGATGTCATCTGGCGACAAAGCAAGCGGAATCGGCGGCCTTTATGGCGCACCGTATTCTTATAGTCAGGCGTATGCTGTTACCTTAGAAAATTGCTATAACACAGGATCGATTAAAGTCACAGGAATTGGAGCGAAGTACATTGGCGGCCTGGCGGGACAGGCATGGAGCCCTGACCGATTGTTATTCTTATGGCGATATCAGTGTTCCTAGCACCGCAACAAATATAGGTGCGTTGAGCGGCGGTACGCTGGGAACGGCCAATGCAGCAAAAATTCCTATTATGGATTTAAAAACGACGCTCTAAGCGCGCCTGATGGATTTGCAGACAACGGTGCGAAAAAAAATGCAAAGTGAGGATTTTGAGAGCGGCAAGGTAGCCTACGAGATGAAAGCGGATGCAGAAAAAAAACTGGACGCAAAATGAAAAAGGGAAAAGTATCCTGAGTTAGGTCTGCCTCTGTATTACATGCTTTCCCTCTCAATAGAAAATCCAGAATACGGATCAGCGTCTCTTGCAGCTACTGCAAAAGGCGTACAGAAGAAATCAACTTCAGCTAACGAATTGTTCGTACCTCTTGACACGACGGTGACGGTACACGCTGTGGCCAAAGACGACGAAGTCAAAGTTGAAAATGGTGTCAAGTACAAGTATGTGTACTCGGCAAAGGTAAATATTTCAGGCAGCGGAGATCCAGCAGTAAAGGCTGGCGAAAGCTTTGCTTTTACTACTGATCAAACAGATGTAACAGTTGCCTTTCAATGTGAGAAGACAGAAATAAAGGACCCTGTCATCGAACCAGGCGGTGGCGATGAACCAGGCGGCGGCGACGAACCAGGCGGTGGCGATGAACCAGGCGGCGGCGATGGACCAGGCGGTGGCGATGGACCAGGCGGTGGCGATGGGCCAGGCGGTGGTGATACACCGGGTGGTGGAACTGTGAACCCGGTCACGGCGGCAGCGGATCAGGCACTGGGAGCAATACAACCCCTTCTGGCGGATCACTGACAGCGCAGCTGAATCAAACGACAGTAAAGCTAGCGTGCAGAAGACTGACACGCCAGAGCAAGGCGAAAGTCTGGAATCTACCAACGCTCCTAATCAAAAAGACGGTAAAGACGATGAGAAAGATGTAACTATTTTCAAAATTATCGCCGATGTAGTAAAAGCGAATCCAGTTGTTACAATTGTAATATTAGCTGGTGTTGCAGGCGTCATTGGATTAGGTGCTTTGCGAAGAAGACGAATACAGTAATCAAAGATGTTTTAGGAAAGGAAGATGAGGAATGAAGAAGTCTATGCTGAGAAATATTTTAATTATATTGGCAATCGTCATCTTCTCAGGTGTGATGGTAATTGCAATAACTACACACGGCAGGACTGCTCCGCGACCAGCTCTCGCTGAACAGGCTGCGGATGTCAGCCCTGAATCTTCCCTTTCTGAAACGATTCACCTGGAGCAAAAAAAGCAAGAATAATAACTTAGAAAATAAAATAACGCAGGGACAGAAAAAAAGGAAGAAAAAAATTCAAAAGGGGCAAGAGGAAAATAAAGCACAACAGGGTGACGCGAAGGAAGATACAGACAAAGATAAGAATGATAAAGATCATAACGATCCAGATAAAGACAATAACGATGAGAATAACGGGGGCAAGCCGAATAAACCGGAAAGCCCCGATGAATATACAGATTTACCAGAGGATGCATATGTAGAAGAAAGCCTCGGTAGAAGATTTGATGAAAGAAATCGGTATAGACGACCCCAATCAGATCATCTATGCCAAAGCTATCACCGGCGCAGGAAAGGAGAGCTGGCTGAAGCTGATAAACGGTGTTTATTCCGTATATCTGAGTACCCAGGGTACGACAATCATTCAAATTAAATATAAAGACGACTCGGGAGAAGTTCATACATATAATAAGAAAATTACCTATAAGAGACCGGAGGGTTCGACTCCGAAAAAGAAAAGACCTATCATTAATACGACTCTAAAAAACGAAGCTTCTTATTCCAACAAGACTGTAAATTTTGATGTTTGGGTGACAAATTACAGAGGAAAACCGCTGTCTTACAGCAATATGGAAGTGACGGTCAACGGCAAGCATGCTGATTTATATAGAGAGATGGGGCGTCAGACATATTCAGTGCAGCTGAAAGTAGGCGCAAATACTGTCAGAATTAAAGTAAAGGATTCCTATCAGTACACGGTAACAAAGGTCTATACCATTTACTATAAATCTGGTAAGGCGAGGATTACCATAAGTCTGGAAGCCGGAACAATCGGCTTAAAGTATCTGATTTCGCCAATGAAAATGGAAGTGGAGTCAGGAAAACCATTGTCCGCCGTTATAGATGAGTTTTTAACTGCAAACGGCTATACTTACCAATTTACCGGCAGCATAGATAAAGACTTTTACCTGGCGAAGATACAGAAAAAAATATGATCAAAGGCTATAAGATTCCAGGTTCGCTGATTAAAAAACTAGATGAAGACGGCTTGACCTATAACATTCATAATTATGAATCGCTGAATTGTCTTGGTGAGTTTGACTTTTGTCAAGGGGCAGGCTGGATGTATTCCATCAACAATATTTATCCGACAATCGGTTTTGGCAGAAGTTATGTAGAAAATGGAGATGTTGTGAGAATCAGGTTTACCTTGGCTTATGGAAAAGATATTGGCGGCGCCAGTGCCTCACAAACTACCGATGGATTGTTACAGAATTATGGAAGAGAGTGGTGAAAAATGAACAATAAAATCAACGAAATTTTAAATGAAATTAAGAAAGTAATCATAGGTAAAGACGATAAGATTGCCAGAGTGTTAATGGCGCTTCTGGCAGAAGGGCATATTTTAATCGAAGATGTGCCGGGGGTGGGGAAAACGACCCTGGCGTTGGCTTTCAGCAAGGCACTGGGTCTGTCTTATAACAGAACGCAGTTTACTCCTGACGTCGTGCCATCCGACATTGTCGGCTTTTCTATGTATAACAAAGAAAACGGTCAATTTGAATATAAAGAAGGAGCGGTATCCTGCAACCTATTTTTGGCAGACGAAATTAACAGGACTTCCAGTAAGACGCAGTCGGCATTACTGGAGGTTATGGAAGAAGGACAAATGACAGTAGATGGAATCAGTCACTTGCTGCCCTCGCCATTTATGGTTATCGCCACCCAAAACCCGGCTGGTGCGGCGGGATCACAGCTGTTGCCCAATGCGCAGTTGGATCGTTTTTAGTCAGAATGGAGATGGGATACCCTGATTTTGAAAGTCAGATTGAGATTTTACGAGGCAGACAGAAGGCCAATCCGATAGATGGCGTTAGGGAGGTTGTAACCACAGAAGAAATTTTAGCCATGCAGCAAGATGTGCGGAATACCTATGTAGATGAAAAAATACTCAATTATATCACCCGATTAGCGGCAGCAACCAGAGAGCATTCTATGGTATCTCTTGGCGTCAGCCCAAGAGGAGCTCTGGCCGTATTGAGAATGGCAAAAGCAAGAGCTTTTGTATTAGGACGAGACTACGTAGTTCCACAGGATGTGTGCGACGTTTTCTTTGACGTATGTGGACATAGGATTCTGCTAGGGTCAAAGGCGAGAATTTCGGACAAACAGGAAAAAGATATCTTGCAGGAAGTACTGGAAAATGAAGTAATTGAACCTGGACTATGGGAGCATAAATGATTAGGAATAAATTGATTTATGGGATGTGGGCGCTTCTTTTAGGTGGAGTTTGCTTTTTTCGTACGGATCCTTTTCTTTTGATATTATTAGGGCTTACGTTGCTGTTGATTCCCCTGTCAGCCGCAGCCTCTCGTTTTCTAGCCAGTAACATAACTATTTTGCTGGAAGCTGATAGTTCGACAGACGGAGGCAATTCTGGAGAATGCAGAATACGTTTCCGCTATAACGGCATCTTGCCTTTTATCATGTGCCGCGGGCATGTACTCTGTGAAAATAAGCTAACAGCTGATGTAGAAGAAATCAAATGTCTGGCAGCTTGTGCGAAAGGCTGTGACGGACATGTCTCCATACAAATGAAGAGTAAGTATTGTGGCAAGATAGAAATTAAACTCAAAGAGTGTATGATATGGGATAGTTTGGGATTAATTGGTTTTCGAAAGAAATGTGAAGAAAAGAAAGCTGTGTTGATGGTGCCGCAGGCTGTCGATATAGATTTGACAGAGGAAGTAATCAATATACCAGATATGGAGGGAATCGATTACTCCGAGGAGAAGGCGGGATTTGATCCCAGTGAAACTTTTTCTATCAGGGATTATAAAGAAGGTGATCGTATGAAAAGCATTCACTGGAAATTATCTTACAAGCTGGATCGAATCATGGTCAGAGACCCGGGGCTGCCTATTAAAAATTCGACACAGATTTTAATGGAGACCTGCTTTGATGCAGGGGATGAGGAACGGAAGCAAATGGCCGATGCAGTTTGTGCTTTTACAATCTCCCTCTCAGGTTGTTAGTCGACGCTGGTACAAAACACCAGCTAGGTTGGATGGATTACAAGGAGAACGTCTTTCGCAACTATGAAATCAATAGTGCAGATAACTTGATAGAAATATTAGGGGAACTTTTAGGTACGACAGCAGTGTCGGGCAGGCACAGTGTGAACGACAAATTTTATGAAGAAACAGGATGCCAGGAGATTCCTGGATTGGTGATTATCAATCATGACAGAATATAAAAATATCGATTTAGCAATTAAATATGAGGCAGGACGGGCCAGAAAGAAAAAGATATAGCAATGGGTTTTTATTAGGCCTGGTTTTTCTCATTACCTCTTTGCGCATGCTGATGGGCACCTGGAGCCTGCCGAGCAGCTTTGGGGAATTCTTAAATCTGGTTTTGCACCATATTACAACGGTTTATCCTCTCGTACACGATTACTTTACAGAACCAGAAGGAAGCAGCCTTGTATTTGTTCTAATTACGATTATGGCGTTATTCGGTTTTATGACAGCGATTTGGGCGGCGGTCAGATTTCGATTGTGGCCTGTTTTTATCGCATTGTTACTGGCAATAACGGCATTGCAGACTGTTTTTTATGATAATCCATGGTATCTTGCGGCAACCTTCTATCTGATCTGGGTAGTCACCGTCTTCTGGCTCCTATCGCAGAAAACGGGAAAGCTTATGCGGCTGGCAGTGTCAGTCTGCGTCATTCTCGTATTGGCAGCGGGCGGTTCTTACTTGACAAAGGGGACGGCGCTGACCAGTCCCTGGGACAGGCTCCGGCAGAATGAACATGCGGTCACGGCCCTGCCACAAGGTGATTTTAGTAACTTACAGGAATTTAAGTTATCAAAAGATACGGCATTTACAATCACCATGTCAGAGCCTGAGTCGTATTACCTTAAGGGCTACTCGGGGAAGTCTATACAGGAACAGGCTGGACTTTAATAGACAACAGAAAGCTGAGTGACTATAACGATATCTTTTACTGGTTACACGAAAAAGCCTTTTACGGGTACGGACAAATTACCGCAGCAACAGGTGCATTAGAAAAACAGGAGAGATGCAAGATGACCATTGATTTCTCTCCAGGAAAATCCAGATACCTGCTGCTGCCTTATGAGACAGAAAATAAACCTGCCGAGCTTTTTACCGGTAATAGGAGACAACCGGTTTCAGTCCGACAATGGAAAGGTCAAGCAGTACAGTCTGTCTGTGACGAAAAACAAAGTAAAGAATGCGAATTCTTATAAAACAGAGAATACATGAAAGCGAAAATTCAAAAAGGCTGAGAGAATATTTGCTCAGTGAGAGCAGTTATAGAGATTTTACATACGACTGTTTTACAGAGTTAAATTACAATACGGAAAAACGCTTAGAAGAGGTGTTGGGTAAAAAAAAGAAATTATCGGCAGCACAGGTTAAAGCGGTTGTTTTGAAGGTACTAGGTTCCTTTGAATATGATGAAAATACGACATACCGCCAGTCTGAAGGCGATTTCTTTGAAGTGTTTATGGCAGAAAAGTGCGGTTACTCTATTCATTTTGCCACTGCAGCAGCCTTGATGTTTAGATACTACGGCATTCCTCCCAGATATGTTGAAGGTTATCTGATTACGCCAGCTGATATCAAAGATGTGAAACCAGGACAGCCTTTAAAAATTGATCAGTCTCATGCCCATGCATGGATGGAATACTATGAGGACGGTTTAGGCTTTATCCCCTTTGAGACGACAGGACCGTACATTGGCGTTATGGGCAGTGACGACAATCTTGCCTATACGGGATCTGACGGAGACGACCATAAAAATCAGAAGGAAAAGCAACGAAAACACGAGGAAAAAAAAGACAATTGTTCCTGAAGTGGAACTTTCTGAGCATGCCCTTTTCATTGTCATCGGATTATTATGCATGTTATTACTTTTCATTTTAATCATCGTGGTGATGCTGAGAAAGAAATTTCGTTTGCGGAAAGGGATCCATATAAAGAATAACAAAAAGCTGTACAGACTATGACTCGCTACATTCTCAAACGTTTGTCAAAGGAAGGGCTGACACGAAAAAACATGCCATTGCCATCATATGAGACTGAAGTAATTTCTGTTGCCGGGGAGGAAATTGCTGCACAGTTTGCAGATGTGGCAAAGATTTATGAAGAGGCAGTTTACAGCAGAAGAACTGTTACAAAAGAGCAACGAGACTGTGTAACACAACAACTCGCTCTATGTATAAATAAAAAATTAGATTGTATAAGAGAGGAGAAAAGCATGAAAGAAAAAAAAAGACAGTTAGGAAACTGTCGGTTCTAGTGCTGTGCGTAGCGTTGATTTTTCATTTACTGTGAATGTATCAGCGGCAGCAGATCCAGGAAAGGTAATCAAATCCGACTGGACCAATTTTAGAGGAAATGCAGAAAATAATGCAGTGACAAATGCGAAGGTACCCAAGGAGGCCTCTAAAGCTATGCTGTATTGGGCGACGAAAAAAGGATCTGGATGGGGATCTGCGGCGCCAGGCGTTCCGATTCTGGTCGACGGCTACCTATAGTTTTAATGCAGGCAAAGAATTAGTGAAGATGGATGCCATTAGCGGAAAAGTTGCAAACAAAGGGAGATCTAGTAGCTGCATCATCCTTTAGCATCTGCCCGCCGACCTATGCCAACGGGAGGATTTATGTGGCTCTGTCCAATGGAACCATTCAAGCATTTAATGCTAAGACTTTGAAGTCAATTTGGGTTTACAAAGACGAATTGGGAGGACAGCCTAACACCACAATTACTTATTACGACGGCTGCGTCTATGCCGGCTTTTGGGAGCAGAAACCAGAGATGCCAACTTTGTATGCCTGACGACGACAGACCCTGACAGCAAAGAAAACTACTGAAGCAAAAAAAGCTAAATGGACCTATACCGTAAAAGGCGGTTTCTATTGGGCTGGCTGCTATGCTTCTAAGAACTTTGTACTGGTAGGCACTGACGACGGCGAAAGCGGTTATGATTCACAGACTTCTAACTTGCTCTGCTTCAATCCAAAAACCGGAAAACTGCTGGACAAAGAATCCGGGCTCAATGGTGATATCAGAAGTAATGTGGCCTATGATAAAGCTACAGATCGGTATTATTTTGCATCTAAGGGCGGAACTTTTTACTCTGTAAAAGTCTCTGCTGCCGGCAAAATCAGTGATTTAAAATCTGTAGAACTGGGCGGGATGAGTACGTCTACGCCATCGGTATATAATGGACGCGCTTATGTAGGTGTTGCAGGAACGGGGCAGTTCTCCAAATATTCCGGACATAATATAACGATTTATTGACCTGAACAAATGGGAGATTGCTTATCAGGCCATGACTATGGGTTATCCACAGACTAGCGGATTAGTATCAACAGGATATGAATCTGCAGATGGCTCTGTCTATGTATATTTCTTTGATAACTATACCCCTGGTAAGCTGAGGATTATTAAAGACAAACCTGGACAGAAAAAAGGTGGAACGCATTTCAACGGACTATATTGAAGGCGAGGACGAGTCTTGTGCGGACATTCTCTTCACACCAAAAGGTGCCCAGGCACAGTATGCGATCTGCAGTCCGATTGTAGATGAATATGGAACTATATACTTCAAGAATGACTCTGCTCATATCATGGCTTTGGGCAGTAAGATTGAAAGCATCAAAGTGACTAAGAAACCGAGCCAGACTACCTATGACATTGGAGACAAAGGGAACCTGAGCGGTATTAAAGTCACCGTCAATTTAGCAAACGGATTGACGAGATATTTCTGACTATGTAACCTGTTCTACGGAGGCAATTATTGAAGGGCAGAATGATCTGACCATCTACTATCCGTATTCTATGTACAACGATGAGGGAGACGCGGAACCAATCTTCACGACAGTGGACATCAAAGTGAACAGTAAAGCAGTCTCAGCAAAAAACAACGCTGCAAAGAAGTCCATTAAAGCAAGCAAGGTCAGCAGCGTAAAAACGACAGCAGGAAAGAAAAAAGTCACTGTAAGCTGGAAGAAAATTTCTGGGGCAACAGGTTATCAGGTCAGCAGAGCTACGAGCAAAGGCGGTACCTATACTATCAAAAAACGACTTCTTCCGCAAAATATATAAACACTTCGCTGACTTCAAAGAAGACCTATTACTATAAAGTAAGAGCTTATAAGACCATCAATGGCGTTAAGTATTATGGTAAATGGTCTGCCGTCAAACTGGCGAAAGTGAAATAGTATTCTATGAAAAGAGAGATGGACAAAAGAATTACAACGATTTGCCTCATTTTGTGCCTGCTGCTTTTATGCGGCTGTCAGGAAATCTCCGCAGACTATGAAAAGCCTCTGGCGGAGACGGGGAAAAACCTCTACAGCATAGTCACAGACCCTGTTCCGGGGTCCATTGGCGGCGAATGGGCGGTAATCGGGCTGGCCAGGGGAGATTTTACCGCGGAAGACGGATATTTTGATTCTTATGTTAAGAATGTCGGAAGTTATGTGAAAAAATGCGGCGGCGTATTACATACTAGAACAGGATACAAGTATACGGAGTATTCCAGAATTATTTTGGGACTGACCGCGGTGAAAGCGGATGTGAAAAACGTCAGTGGATATAATCTTTTAGAAAAACTAACTGACATGAAAGATGTCTGCAGGCAGGGAATCAATGGTCCGATTTGGGCATTGATCGCTTATGATAGTGGAAGTTATCAAATTCCTGTAAAAAGGAATGATGAAACACAAACCACCAGGCAGCGTCTCATTGAAGCAATTTTAGATGGTCAGCTGTCCGACGGTGGCTGGGATATTGCATCGTCTTCTGGCGATGCGGATATGACCGGTATGGCATTACAGGCGTTAGCGCCATATTACCTCAAGACGGCAGATAAGATTGATGAAGTCGATCAGGCCGTGCTTGATCGGGTGAAAAGTGCTGTTGACAAGGGCTTAACACTAATTTCATCGATTCAAGAAGGAGACGGAGGCTTTTCCAGCATGGGAGGCAGATCATCAGAAAGTTGTTGTCAGATCATTGTTGCTCTCTCCTCTTTAAGGATAGATCTAAAAACGGATAAGCGATTTATAAAAGAGGGACATACTGTACTGGACGCGTTGTTGTCTTACTACGATGGCAATGGAGGCTTCTACCATACAGATGGAGAGGACGAGATAAACTGTATGGCAACGGAGCAGGCATATTACGCTATGACAGCCTATGATCGGTTTGTAAAGGGCGAAAGTCCATTATACGATATGAATTAAATAGCTGATATACCGATTAATCTGGCCAACAGGTGTTATCACAGCAAATACGGACTGCGAATTTTATTGCAGTCCGTATTTGCTTCCTGTTTGTACATGCTCTACCATATAATTTTATCTGAATTATTAAAGTTTTAAGCTTCTGCGACATTTTTCGACATGTTTTTCGCCTTTTAAATGTTAAAATAAAGTGATTCTACAGGAATACCATACATATAAAAAAATGAATCTTTCGTATATAATTGTTAAAAATAATAGCACCAAGGAGGTGTGATCATATGAATGAATATACGTCAGGTGATTTGTATGGGTATGTGAGAGTATCGGCAAGAGATCAAAATGAGGATCGACAGTTGATTGCGCTGGAAAACTTTGAAATCCCTAAAGGACATATTTTTATCGATAAACAATCGGGAAAAGATTTTAACAGACCGGCTTATTTGCATCTGATGAATACAATTAAGGAGAACGATTTAATTATTATCAAAAGCATTGACCGATTAGGAAGAGACTATGAAATCATGGATCAATGGAGAATTATCACCAGGGAGAAAAAAAGCGGACATCAAGATTATAGACATGCCGCTCTTAGATACGACACAATGCAAGGATTTGTTAGGTACCTTTATATCAGATTTGGTTCTTCAGGTGTTGTCTTTGTATCGGAAAATGAAAGGCAGAATATCCGGCAGCGACAGCGAGAGGGCATTGACGCAGCTATTGCCAGAGGCGTGCAGTTTGGCCGACCACGAAAATTAATGGACGGCTTTGATGAACTTGCGTTCCTCTTTAAGCAAAAAAGATACCCCTGAGTGAGGCATTACAGCTCAGCGGTATGAGTAAATCAACATTTTACAGTCGCTTGAAAGAGTACGCATAATTTGTCCGAAAAAAGTACACTTTTTAAGACTACATAATTAGCGAAAGATATCATGAAATTTTTCATCTATGTCCTCATTCTATCATCAATAGCACATAAAATCAACACCATTTTCGTCGATCATCTCCTGTCGAATAGGTACTAAAAAGTGTACGTTTTGGCACAATTTGACGCAAAATAATTAAATATAGCGTTTTATGTTCTCCTCTTAAGGAGGAGCTAAGAGGAAGCAGGTGAGAGTCCTGCACGGTCCCGCCACTGTAAACGAGGAGTCTCTTTCCACGGCAAAGCCACCCACTGAAAATTGAATGTCCGGAGGACAAGTCAGTTTTGGGAAGGGCGGTAGAGACGATGATTCGTAAGTCAGGAGACCTGCATAATACGATTCCTAGTTGGCGGAGAACCAATGAGGAGGGAATGAGACTGTCAGTTAATACGGGCTGTGACTATTTTGTCATAGTCCTTTTTTGTTTTGGCAAGGTGAAAAGGAAGGTAGTACTATGGAAAGAAAAGAAATGGTAACAGTAACGCCAGAAGAAAAAGAATTGATAGAGACCATCAGAAAAATCTCCGGGGGGGTTAGAATTATTGTGAAAAATGGCAGACTCACTGCCATTACTCTCGATTCAGATAATGCAGAAAAGAAAAACTGATGTGAACAGAATCTGCATCAGCAAAAAAAAATTTATTGGGTTTGTGTAACAGTCCACGTAAGGGGATTGCTTACATATAAAAAAGTGGCCACTCTTTAGCAGAACCGCAGCAATTTCGTTGAGGTTCTTTGATAACGTAGAAAGAGCATTTTGCTCTGGAAGACAAAGGAGGTCAAAAATGACTAAAAAAACGTTCAAGAAGAGTCATTGCCATTATGATGGCAATGGTAATGACAATGGCAATGATGTTTGCTATGACGACGACATCGGTTGCAACAGATGGAAGTGTAAACGTAAAAAATTCAAATGTATGGTGAAACATATATTGATGAAACTGTAACAGATGCACAGATTGCAGCAAATGTAGGTGCGTCAGGTCATCTTTATACAGTTCCTGCTGGAATCACGCAGCCAGCAGGCTACACTGCAGCAGATGCTTTAATGCAGGCGTACACGAATTTCTATGGATCCTTTGATGCATCACAAGTTGCTTATGGTTGGGATACATCATGGGCAGGCCACGAAGGCTTGTATTTTACTACTTATGACGGAATGAGTGGAGATGCGGGAAAATATTACTTTGTAAGAAGCTATGAAGGCACAGATAAAGACGGTAATACAGTAACATATTATGAGTATTACTGGCAAGGAGATTCTTGGAATTTGTATATCAATGGTTCCAATACCCCTGCTGCTTCATATGCTAACAGCTATTCTTTAGCAGATACATCCCAGGTTGTATTTGATTACAACACAACTCGTACGGACAACTTCTCCGTTACGTCACCGATCCCAAATGCTGAACCTGCACCAGCAAAGTAGATTAATTTAACTAGAAAAAATAATTGCTAGTGGGAATTCTCTTATACAGAGGACCCCCACTGGTTGCATTTTATTAATTCTTAAGTTTGGAGTAAAAAAGTGAGTAGATATTATAGAGAAAAAGTAAGGACTCCGTTTCTGCCGATTATGTTAATATTAATACTGATAGTAGGAATGTTCCCTACTTGGGTCTTTGGATTTGATAATACACAAAATATTGCAGAAGGCAGTATCGCAAATATAGAGTTCAGAAGATCAAAGGCCGGGGACCTGCAGTATTTAAATTATCAATTTGATTCTAGCAGTAAAGATTATAAGATCGCTTTACCGGATAAAGCGAATACTCTGTGGATGGACATCACTTTCGCAGGAAGTGTTGCGGATGACTTGAAGTATCAAGTATATGTCAACGGAGAGGACTTTTCCAAGAAAGTACCTGCTTCAAAAGGCAGCGTAACGGCTTCGAAGAAATCTTCTGTGAATCTTATGACGCAAATAATGAATAAACTGGGTTCCGAGGTTAACCTTACATTAAAGGTCGGGAAACAAAACGAAGATGGTGCCTTTGTTGACAATCAGACTGTTACCTATAGCGTTACGATAAAGCGACAGGTAACTTTGAAATCTATCGAAATAAAAGATGAAAAAAGGCAGCGCTGTGGCTATAGCGCCAGCTATTTCAGAGGGCAATATACTTATTCTGTAATGGCAACGGATATTTTAGAAAGTGTTTCAGTCACACCTACCTTATATACATCTCAGAAAACTACGTATCAAGTTGGCGACAAGTGTAAGAACAGCGGCGAAACACTAGAGACAAAATTTGAAAAAACGAGAACGGAGATAAAGTTCTGAAACTTCAAGTTGCTTATACGGAAGAAAATACGAATGTAGTTTCCTCGGAATACACGTTTATTGTCGATAATACCGATTATGCCCCGAAAGTTATAATTAATCAGCGCGAGCATTCTGTAGATAAGGGAAAACAGACAACGCTCGAGGTGACTGCATCTGCTCCAAAACTATCAAATTTAACTTATCAGTGGTATTCATCAAATATGGATAATAACAAGTCTGAATTATCATAACCGGTGCTACAGAAAGCACCTATATTCCTCCCGCAGAGTATGCTGGAACGACTTTTTATTTTTGCAAAGTTACCAACACCGTAAATGGTGTAAAGTATGATACAAATAGCGACACTTTTAAAGTCACTGTAAACCCAACTTATGCCTCACCTCCACAGATTAAAACCCAGCCGGAACCTGCGAGCATTGTTGAGGGTACAGAACATACCTTGTCCATAGAGGCGGCATCACCAGATAGGGGGGCAAAACTAAGTTATCAGTGGTATATAAATACTGAGAACAGCAATTCAGGGGGCATTAAAGCTGATGGTGCAAATCAGTCTACTTATACTATACCTACATCAACAGTAGGAACTTTCTATTATTATTGCGCTGTATCAAGTACTTTTGGGTGATGACACTGCGGACCTTATAAGTAATACAGCTAGAGTTGATGTTACAGCGATTCCTGGCATAGAGAAGCTTACAGGGACGGGGACGAGCCAGGACCCTTTTTAGAATCACCAATGTTGCTGATTTGTTAAATGTGAAAGATATAGTTGAATCAGGATATGGGTTGGAAGGAAAGTACATTAAGCTTACTAATGACATAATTTTACCTGATGATTGGAAACCAATGGGTGATTTGAAAGGCGCAGATGTAGCAGGAGAGGATCCTACACAGGGGGCAAAAACGTAAATCCGTTTATGGCAACCTTCGATGGAGATGGTCACACCATCACCGTTCCAGACGGCGGAGAAACGGTCTTTGGATATGTTCGCAAAGGCAACGATAAAGAATTTAAAAATAAAAGGGGCAAACATAAAGGGCTGCGGGTTAATAAATAAATTCTTCGGTGATTATGGAGAGGATGGGGACTCTAAAATAGGGGTTACCCCTTGGACCGTTATTGTTGATAATGTAACACTTTTAAAAGGAACGAAGACTAGCAGCTATGGCTTTTTAAGAGGCAGTGGATCTGGAGCAAATCGTGTTACAATTAAAAACTCAACAATTGAGGAAGGCGTTTCGTGTTCCGGCGCTTCTTTTGTCGGAGACTTAAATGGTCAGGTCCTTAACTGTACAAGTTCTGCTGATGTGCATGGCACAGGCGGATTAGTCGGATCAAAAGGACAGTCCATGGGAGATTGCGTCATAAAGAAATTCTGCATTTCTGGGCAGTCTTACTGCTCCAGATAGCGTTAAATATGCAGGCGGAATTATTGGATCAGGTTATTATGCTCCATCTGCGCCAAATACACCCGTTGTTTCAGTGCAGAATTGCTATGTTGAAGCTGACATTGTGGGTAAAGGAGCCGTGGGCGGTATACTAGGAACAGAACCAGGTTGTGAACAGTGTTGAGTAATGGTAGTGGCTCAATTGCGAATAACCACTTCTATGGAACTATCACGATTACAGATGGCAATATGGAACACGTTGGTGGGATTATCGGTTTTCTGAAAAGCTATAATAGATATCAAAATGTCGATAACAATTATTACCTGGACTTGTGCGGTGTCAGCAAGGGCATCGGCGAAATTGAAAAGATAATTTTTAACGATGGCACTGAGGACGGCATTAAATATGGTATTGACTATGAATTCAAGGCAGAAAATGTATGCACCAAAGCCACAACCAAGGAGTTTGGGGACGGTACGGTTCTAAAAAACTAAATGAAGGAAAAATATAGCTTTGGAAACTGGAAACAAGGTGATTTGTATCCAGCATTTTCTGGAGAAGATTTTGTTACAGACATTGCAGTTGAGGGATATAAAGACAGCTATTATGTTGGGGACAGCTTCACTTCAGATGGTATAATGGTAATGGCAACCTATCTTTCTGGAAAAACCGAAGCATTAGACGTTTCAAAGGTCCGGTTCTCCGGATTTGACAGTAAAACAATAGGGTCAAAGGAAATAACTGTAAAATATGGTGCAGCACAGACGACATATCATATTACAGTGCTATATAAGGAACCGAAACAAGTCCAAGTTACATTTACACTCAAAGGTGATACTGCGCATGGTGATAACGGACAGACCCATACTTTATCTGGAGGAGGTTTGACGACGTGGATTCCTGATACAACGTATACCGTCGACCAGAACACGACAGTGTGGGACGTATTCAAAAAAGCCCTGTCAGAAAACAATATGACTTATGAATACAATACAAACTCGGGTACGGTTTATATCAGTAGCGTTACAAAAAATAATGTAAAATTATCGGAACTTACTAATGGAAAAATTCCGGCTGGATGTATACGTTAAATGGACACCATTCAGAATTAGGCGTTGCTGAACAATATTTGAGTAACAACGATCACATCGTCTTCCACTACACAGACGACTACACGAAAGAAGAAGGTTCTGATAAGTGGCAGGAAGCGGACAAACCGACGGTATCCCAGGATATAACATCCACGGTTAAAGACGGTGAGGCTTCTTCTACAATTACATCCTCTGCTATCGACAAGTTGATCGAGTCTGCGACAAAAAAATGAGGCGACGAGCATCAAGCTTCATGTTGTAGGAGCAGAAAACGCTGACAAGATTTCTTTGGAGCTTCCAAAGGCGTCCTTGGCAGAGATTGCAGACAAGACCGATGCAGATCTTAACGTGGTAACACCTGCTGGTAACGTAAGTTTGGATAGAAAGACCATGAAAGCAGTGGCAACCGCAGGGGAAGGCACGACAATAAAGATTGTTCTCGAAAAGAAAAAAAGCTACTGATGAACAGAAGGCGTTGTTGGGCGAAGATGCAGCAATTACGGAAGTGACTATCTTGTCTGGCGATAAGCAGATTAAGCGCTTTGGAGAAAATAAACTGAAACTTAGCCTGCCAATACCGGAGAAACTGAAGGGTAAAAACCTGGCAGCAGCTTACATGAGCGATGAGGGGAAACTCTCAAAGATAGAGGGTAAGGTTGTTACCGTAGATACTAAATCCTACTACCAATTTGAGACGAATCATCTGTCAGCGTTTGTGGTCGCGGAAGAATCGGTAATTGATGCAGCAATTAAAGCGCAGGGCGAAGAAACAGACGAAGAGAAGACAGAACGCATTAAGAAAGGTGTTCAAGATACTACCCTAAAACTGAAGACCACGGCGGCAAAGCGCTACATTACGCTGACCTGGACCAAATCCAAAGGGTTACAAGGTGGACGGCTATCAGATTTACAGGTCGACCAAAAAACGACAGGGTTCAAGAAGTACGACACGACCAAGAAGACGTCATATAGGAATGAAGCTAATTTGAAGAAAGGTACAAGGTACTACTACAAGGTGAGAGGATACCGCAAGATTGAAGGTAAGACCTATTATACCAAGTGGTCCAACCTGGGAATCAGAACGGCAAAAGCTAATTCTGTAGATGTTGGTGTAAAGAAGACGACAGTCAAAGCCTCCGCTGTAAGCGGGAAGGGTTATATCAGGGTAAGCTGGAAAAAGTCTGCAGGTTACAAGGTGGACGGCTACCAGGTATACCGTTCGATGAAAAAGACGACCGGCTTCAAAAAATACATGACGACGAAAAAGCATTCATATAAGAATACGAAGAACTTAAAGAAGGGAACTAGATATTACTATAAAGTGAGAGGCTATCGGACCATTGATGGGAAAAAGGTCTATACCAAGTGGTCGAATGCAGTTTACAGAACGGCAAAATAGCAATTGTTTAAAACGAGAGACAGACTATCGGACTGTCTCTCATTTTATAACATAAGATACCTCAACGGTGATATTAGAATTTAAAAAATGAAATCCCTTGACCAGTTTTTTTTGCTGCTGATATACTTGAAAGAAAAGCAGTCAGGAACGGAGAGATTTGGAAGATGAAATTTGTAATGTCATACAGCTGCGGCAAGGACAGCACCCTTTGCTTTGTACAAGTTAATAGAGGCGGGCAACGAACCTGTGGGCCTTTTGGTCATGGTCAACGAGGAACTGGATCGATCCTGGTTCCACGGTGCCGACTACAAGCTTTTTTGGACAAGTTTTCAAAAGCCTTGGACATTCCCTTGATATTGTGTCCATCAAAGGGAGAGGAATATCACATAGCCTTTGAAAAGGATTGGCAGAGGCCAAAAACGAGGCGCAGAAATCGCAGGGTTCGGAGATATCGACATCGAGAATAACCGGCAGTGGTGTGAGGCGCGCTGTGAAAATGCAGGAATCAAAGCGGAATTTCCCTTTGGCAGCAAGGCCGCAGCGCAGTCGTCAAAGAAATTATTGATAAGGGATTCTGCTGCATCATCAAGTCTGTGAATAATCAATTGCTGCCCAAAGAACTTTTGGGTAAAGCCTTAAGTGATGAAACTGCGGAAGTCATGGCTGCACATGGAATCGACTTATGCGGTGAAAATGGGGAGTATCATACGATTGCTGTAGACGGTCCGGTATTTAAGCAGAAGCTAGAGTTTGATTTGGGAGAGATAATGGACTTTGGCAGCAGATCGGTCATAGAAATTCGATAATTACCACACATTGTGCGTATTTCATTATTTCCCTGGAGGATTGAACAGAACAAACGATAAACACATGGAGATGCGCGCACAGCATGACGAATCTTTTATCGGAGCATATTGACAAGAATTTTTGATACTGATATACTAATCTCTGTAAGAACTGAATAGTTGCGTTCTATGTTCTTCTCCGCCTTGGAGAAGCTAAGAGGGAAGCAGGTGTAAATCCTGCGCGGTCCCGCCACTGTAATGGAGGAGTTTCATCGTATATGCCACTGGTTATCACTGGGAAGGCGGATGAGACGCAGATTCCAGAGCCAGGAGACCTGCATAGAATGTTTCCTTGCGGCGGAGAACCGATTAGGAAAATCGATGATCAGTATAATACGGACTGTGGCCTTGGCCGCAGTCTTTTTTTTGAAAGGAGATTATATATTATGAATCTGAGTTGGTTTAAGAATCCCAACAATGTGGTCTATGCAAATGTCGACGAATTTGTTGACAACTTCTCCAAAGAGACTGGAATCGAAAATCTGAGACAGAAAATTGAAGAGTTTGACGCATATCCCACGAAAGAAGGACTCGTTCTAAAGGGGAAGAAAAGAACGTCAATCAAGCTCTTTATTCCGGATTTGGTCTTTGATGAACACATCGAAATGGGTGAAAATGTTTGGATCTATATGGGGAGAGCTACGAGTGCTACTGCTTATACGGAATCAATGATAAGGGGTTCTGTGAAGACGCGTCGGAATACAAATTTTTTAGCCACAAAAAGCTGCGAGTACTTTCCCTGTCACAGAACAGTAGATGAGGAAAATTACAACTGTATTTTCTGCTATTGCCCGCTTTATGCCATGGGCAGGGACTGCGGCGGCAACTTCCTCTATCTGGATAACGGCGTCAAAGACTGCAGCGGCTGCATGGTCCCGCATAAGAGAGAGAACTACGATCACATGATGGAAAAACTGATGGAATTCTATAAAACTCTGCGCGAAAAGGTTTGACTTTGGGGACAATCTGCAATATAATGGAGTAGTAAATCAATACAATTTTATGTTCCTTTTATCTGTATGGATAAAAGGCTAAAGAGGAAACAGGTTAGATGCCTGTGCGGTCCCGCCACTGTAATGGAGGAGTTTCATCTCATATGCCACTGGATTATCTGGGAAGGCAGATGAAGCGACGATCCCAGAGCCAGGAGACCTGCATAAAATTATTTCTATTCCGGCGGTGAACTGGACTAGAGAGTTGCAAGAACAGCAAATACGGGCTGTGGGTTATCCACAGTCCTTTTTTTATAACATAGGAAATATCGTCCGAAGGACGGATTTCCGTATGTTTCAAAGAACGTACCTTGCGAAGAGTCGCCCCTTGCAGGCGACATGTGGAAATAGGAATCCTTGATTCCGCCATTTCTACGTTTTTTATAGGTGGACGGATAATCGAGCTTTTCATTCTTTTTTCATAATTGAGGCAGGATTCGTCACCCTGCCTCAAATCATTTTTTGTCAGAGGGAAATTATTTCTTCCGCGGCACAGAAAGGAAGCATATGAAAGATCAGATATATGTGGCCACCTTTTCAGAGAATGCGATAGATGTGATTCGTGAGAATGGCTTTAATATTGAGCTCAACGATTTATGTATTTCAGAAAACCTGGACCCAGAGAAAGTCAGAGACACCATGGAAGAGATGAAGCGAGAGATTACAGCCTCTGGAGCTGACAAGGCTATCATCCACGGACCTTTTACCGAGATCATTCCCGCCTCCATTGATCACAGAGCTGTGAAGCTGGGGCTGACCAGGCTGAACGAAGCCCACGCTGTGGCTGAGAAACTGGGGATCAAGAAAATGGTCGTTCACTCAGGACACATGCCTTTGCTATACTTCAAGGAATGGCACAAGGAAAAAAATCCCATTACTTCTGGAAAGAATTTATGAAAGACAAGCCTGCGGATTTTATCATTTATATAGAGAACGTGTTTGAGGAGGAGCCGCTGATGATAAAAGAAATCATCGAAGACTTAGACGATCCCCGGATTCAGCTCTGTCTGGATGTGGGACATGCCAATGCGGTTACGTGCGAGGACTTCGATATCCACGACTGGATTCGCATTCTGGGGCCGATGATCGGCCATCTGCACCTTCACAACAACAATGGCAAAGAGGATCTTCATGGTCCACTGGACGTTGGGACGATGGATATGCGGGCCGTTCTCTCAAGCATCAAAACCTATTGCAGACCAGATGTAACCATGACCATAGAGAGTCGCACCTGTGCATCCAGCGCAGAGTGGATGACAAGCACTTTTAAACGAATATACGACGAGATGCCGTCCTGATGGTTTGAATCCATTAGGACGGCTTTTTGCATCTCGAGAATTTCTTTATAATATAAAATTAATTTTATATTATAAAAATTTTATTTTGAATTTTTGAAAATATATGAAAAATATCCTGAAAGTGTTTTTGCGCCGACACTTTTAGCTTTGGCATAACTTTTGCGTTTTTATTGAGAAACGCACTTATTTGAAGTCATATAAATCAAGAAAGGAATGATAACGATGAACGATAAGAAAGTTTTAAAAGACAGTCTGGTAGTTGGCTTCGCCATGTTCGCCGTATTTTTTGGCGCTGGAAATCTGGTGTTCCCGCCGCAGATCGGTCTTGTGTCCGGTGCAAAAGTAATCCCTGCGGCTATAGGGCTTGCCCTTTCCGGCATTTTATTTCCGATGCTGGCTGTAGTGGCAGTGGGCAACACGGGCACAAAGATTCAGGACATTACTTCTCACGTACATGCTAAGCTTCACGTACTCTGCATGGTAGTGGGCGTTATGGCCGTAACCTTTGGAACTATTCAAGGTGCGGCGGTGTAGCATACGAAATCGGACTTATGGGTATTCTGCCGGAATTACCTCCTATTTCAAAGTGGATTTTTCTTCTGATTTTCTTCGGCATCGCGTTTTTGATTGCCAGCAGTAAATCAGCGTCATGGACAATATCGGTAAATTTATCACGCCGGCCCCTTTTAATCTGCTTGCTGATTATTGTGGTTCTGACAATCATCAACCCCCTGGGAAGGCCTTCGGGAGGCGTGACAGACAGCCCTTTTACCAACGCGTTTTAACTGCAATTAATACAGGAGATGTTGGAACGGGTATTGTCTGCGCAGGCATCTTTATTACCACCCTGAATGCAAAAAGGCTATAAACCGGGCAGAGAGCAGAAAAAGATTCTATTTCGGGTAATCGCGGTCGCTTTTGTCCTCCTGTTCGTCATCTATGCCGGCCTCTGTTATCTCGGCGCTACAGGCACAAAATACTTTGCCCCTGACACGGAAAATACCGTTCTGCTTGTCGGATTAGTCAGAAGACTGGCTGGATATGGAGGCATTGTGGTTCTTTCTCTGGCAATCATTTTTGCTTGCTTTACAACCGCCGCAGGCATGATTGCTACAGCAGCAGATTGGATTAACATGCTGTCAAAAGATAAGATTCCATATCGAATCGCTGCCCTGGCCCTTTCTATTGCGATCATGCTGGTTGCATCGACTGGAGTAAGTTTTATCATCAGGCTTTCAGGGCCGCTGTTTAACTTCTTATTCCCAATGTATATGACGCTGACCGTTCTCGGTGTTTGTAAGAAATTAATTCCAAATGACGGAGTATGGAAGGGGTCCATTCTGATGGCTTTGGTTTTTGGGCTCTATCGTGCGTATTCCGTAGCTGTTACAAATGGCCTGATCTCTTTGCGCATCAGCGCCATTGATAACCTCGTTGCGGCAATCCCTCTGGCAGAATCTGGATTTCCGTGGCTTGTTCCAGCCATTGTAGGCGGCATTGCAGGCGGTATTCTGTGGAAAGCTCTCCGGGAAAGAAAGTATTGTGGACGAGATGGATAGAATGCTGGCAGAGGATGAGCAAAATGCCGCAGTATAAATAAAACTCCGACATGCTATTGGCGGAGGGAGAGCGTTAAAAATCGGTTTCCCTCCGCCTCTTGCTAGAAAGATTTAAGAGTAAAGGGCACTTCACGGCTTTTCATTGTTCTCTGAATTTGTTCTTGTAGTTTGCCATTCTCATTCTGTTAATCTGCAGTATTTTCATTACACTTACTTAGGGAAAAGAGGTTAAACGTACGGTATGACTAGGGAAAACTTCAGCGGAACTTTATCAACAAATAGGGGCATAGCAACTTGATACAATCTGCAGCCAGCTTGCAATGGACAGTGTGGACAAAATATGATATACTGACCAAAATGGAGGTATAATAACTATGCGTGAAAATGAATTTGATTATGACAAGCGATATGAAGAAAATATGGGAGACAGTGTGGGAGCTTATACCACCAAGACCTTTCAGTGGATGTTTCTGGGCCTTCTGACCACCTTTGCCGTGGCATGTTTCGGCTATTATACAGGGGCCATCTTCTTTATCTTTGCGATTCCTTATGTGCAGATTGTGCTGCTGGTGGCTGAACTTGCAGTCGTTTTGATTCTTTCGGCCCGCATTCAGAAGCTGCAGGTGAGTACGGCACGGGTGCTCTTCTTCGTTTATGCGGTGCTGAACGGCGTGGTGTTCTCCGCCTATTTCCTGATGTACGAGATGATGCGCCTGATTCTGATCTTTGCGATGACGGCGGCGTACTTTGGCATCATGGCGGTGTACGGACATGTCACCAAGAAGGACCTTTCCCGTATGCGTCCTATTTTGATAAGCGGTTTGCTTTTCCTCATCGCCTGCGGACTTCTATCCTTGTTCCTGGATTTGGGAGATTTTGACAGGATTGTGTGTCTGGTCGGTATTGCAGTATTCCTGGGTTTCACGGCCTATGACACCCAGAAGATTCGCACCTATTACAACTGCTATCAGGGTGATCAGGCAATGCTGGCACGGGCGTCCATATTCTCTGCCCTGCAGCTATACCTGGACTTCATCAACCTGTTCCTGTATCTGCTGCGTCTCTTGGGAAGTGCTAAGAAGTAATACATCAATAAGCGAAAAGGGCTGCCTGCCGTCAGATTGGCGGCTCTTTTTTATCTTAGAATCGTTGTATTTTAAGGAGATACAGCTGGCCATGCTGTATCTTGGCATCTTGCTATCATCCAAAAGTGCCCGAAATTCGTAATTTAGAGGTTTTATGGCAGATTTCAGTTTTTTTCAGTCTTGCCAGGCAGCAAAAAGGCAATCACTGAACTCAATTCTGCTCAAATCTCTCATTTTTACAAAATATAATTATGATATATCTTTCTATACCATTGCGTTTATTTGCTTTTTGGTATTTTTTTGAAATATAGGCTTGATTTTTCAAAGAAGTGCCAGAAATAATCAAAAACCAAGCTTTTATGGCAGATTTGCCGGTTTCCCTCAAAAGGCAGAATGTCATAGCACCCCATCACATTTTGTGTTAAAATAGAATGCGGAAAAAGACGAAGGAGAAATGAATATAGATGAGCTTAGAGAGATTGAATGAGAAACAGAGAAGAGCCGCAATGCAGGTGGAGGGGCCGCTTCTGATCCTGGCTGGGGCAGGATCTGGCAAGACCAGCACCATGACGGAACGTATTGCGTATATGATAGAACAGGGAATTCCTTCCTATCATATTTTAGCGGTGACTTTTACCAATAAGGCTGCCGGAGATGAGAAGCAGAGTGGAAGAATTGGTAGGCAGATGCGACGACATGTGGATTATGACTTTTCATGCCATGTGTCTTCGGATGCTTCGCTACAACTGCGAGGTCATCGGCTACGACCACAACTTTGTCATCTACGACGGACAGATCAGAAGACCATCGTCAAGAACATCCTCAAAGAGCAGGGGATTAACGACAAGGAGTTCAGCGCGCCGTACCTTCTCAGCATTATCAGCGATTATAAGGAAAAAGCGGTGTCGGCTGACGAATATCGCGATGCGGTAGAGGATAATTATAAGACTAAGGTGATCTACAGCGTCTTCAAAGCCTACGAAGACGAACTGAAGAAGAACAACGCCATGGACTTTGACGACCTGCTGCTGAACACGGTCAGACTCTTTGAGCAGGACGAAGCGATTTTTACTTAGATATCAGAGAAAATTCCAATACATCATGGTGGACGAATATCAGGACACCAACCATATCCAGTACAAGCTGATTAAGATGCTGGCGGAAGGTCACCATAATCTGTGTGTTGTGGGTGACGATGACCAGTGTATTTATCAGTGGAGGGTGCCGATATCAGGAATATCCTGGACTTTGAGAAGGATTTTCCCGGAGGCCAAGGTTATCAAACTGGAACAGAACTACAGGTCTGTCGGCAATATTTTTGGCGGCGGCTCACCCGTCATCGAAAACAACCGCGGCAGAAAAGGCAAGAAGCTGTGGACGGACAGAGAAGACGGGGACAAAATCAAGTATTATAGAGCCGATACGGAGAAGGACGAAGCCAGATATGTGGCGGAGGAAATCGACCTGCTGAAGGACGCGACAAGAAGTACAGCGACTTTGCCATTCTCTACAGAACCAACGCCCAATCCAGGCATTTTGAAGAGGCCTTGACGCAGCGGGACATCCCCTACAGGGTACTTTCCGGCCTGCGCTATTATGACAGAAAAGAAATCAAGGACATGATGGCTTACATGAGACTGGTGGTCAATCCTTACGACGATTTATCCCTGCGCAGGGTGATCAATGAGCCGAAGCGGGGCATGGGCGATAAGTCCGTGGAGAAGATTCAAGGCTTTGCTAATGTACGCGGGGAAAGTCTGCTGCAGGCCCTTTCTGATGAAGAGGTGCTGGACACTTTGCCGGGCAAAGCCTACAGCGGTGTAAAAACATGGTGGAGTGCATCAATCTCTGCCGCGATGAGAGAGACAATTTGAGAGTTTCGGATATCTACGATAATTTACTGGTGAAGACTGGTTATATGAAAGCCCTTGAAGATGCCAATACGGTGGAAGCGGAAGGGCGTATTGAGAACTTGATGGAATTTAAATCGGTTATTTACGATTATGAAGAACAGGCTGACAAGCCCAATATTGAAGAGTTTATGGAAAAGATCACGCTGATGGCGGAAGTCGATAATCACGATGCCAACCAGGATGCCGTGGTTTTGATGACCATGCACAGCGCCAAAGGACTGGAATTTCCTGTGGTATTCCTGCCGGGACTGGAGGACGGCCTCTTTCCGGGACACAAGGCCTTTGACAGCAGTGACAAGATGGAGGAGGAGCGCAGGCTCTGTTATGTGGGTATGACCCGCGCCAAGGAGACGCTGATCCTCTGCAGCGCATCTGTGCGGACGTTGTATGGCCGTACTGAATACACTAGAGAATCTCAGTTCCTGCGGGAATTGGATAAGCGTCTGCTCGATGGCGATGCAGTTTATGTGAGAAAAGACCAGAGACTCCGGCCTGGGTGTCTCCACAGGTTCTTTCGATGGATTTGCAGCAAAGAGAGTCCGAAGCCTTACGACTCTCTGCGATATGCTAAGGCGGCGACAAAAGCCAACGCGTCTGCCGGCGATGAGGAATTTGCTGTCGGCGACAAAGTGCGCCACGCAAAATTCGGCGAGGGACTGATTATCGACCAGGACGGCAAGACTTTGACTGTTATTTTCGATGCGGCAGGTCAGAAGAAGATGGCGAAAGGCATCGCGCCATTAAAAAAGCTTTAGCGGAATCATCATTGAATCATGACTTTCGATTCCATTTTTTAAAGGAATAGTCATGGTATAATGATTTCACGATTTTACGGCGTTGCCGCAAGGTAGAAATCATTGAATCATGTCTTGCGATTCTATTTTTAGAGGAATAGTCATGGTATAAAAGCGGCTCTGTATGGCGACAATAATATTGAATATACAAATTTGGAAGGTAGTGCATATGGAAGACAAGAAGTCTTTAATTAAGGAAAAAATAGAACTTTTGAATCAGGCGGCCAAGGCCTATTACCACGACGCAGAAGAGATCATGTCTAACTTTGAATATGACAAGCTCTATGACGAGCTTGCAGAGCTTGAGCGGGAGACGGGCATCATCATGGCAGGCAGTCCTACCCAGAACGTGGGCTATGAAGTGTTATCTGATCTGCCAAAGGAACGGCATGCAAGCCGCATGCTGTCCCTGGATAAGACCAAGGATCGGGAGGCGCTGCGCGATTGGCTGGGAAATCAAAAGGTCTTCTTTCCTGGAAGCTGGACGGGCTGACCATTGTTCTGACTTATGAGGGCGGCACCCTCGTCAAGGCGTTGACCAGAGGCAACGGCGAAGTTGGCGAGGTCATCACCAACAATGCCAAGGTCTTTGCTAACGTACCGGTGGAGATTCCCTTTGACGGACGGCTGGTCCTGCAGGGCGAGGCAGTCATCACATACAGCCAGTTTGAGAGAATCAACGCGTCCATTCCAGATGCGGAGGCGAAATACAAAATCCGAGGAACCTCTGCAGCGGATCCGTCAGGCAGCTGAACAATGAGATTACTGCCAAGAGAAACGTCAATTTCTTCGCGTTCAGTTTGGTAGAAGCGGGAAACATCGACTTTGAAAACAGCAGAGAGAAGCAGATGCTATGGCTGCAGAGCCAGGGGTTTGATATCGTAGAGTTCAGAACCGTCACCGCTGATAACGTTATCGAGGCGGTGGAATACTTCGAAAAAAGCCATCGAAAATAACGATGTGCCGTCTGACGGGCTGGTGCTGACCTTTGACGATATTCTGTACAGTCAGAGTCTGGGAAGTACGGCAAAATTCCACGGGATTCCATCGCCTTCAAATGGCGGGATCAATTGGCGGAGACGATTCTGAAAGAGATGGAGTGGAGCGCTTCCAGAACAGGTCTGATCAATCCTGTGGCCATCTTTGATCCGGTGGAACTGGAAGGGACGACGGTCAGCCGCGCTTCGGTGCACAATATCAGCGTCATGCGGGATCTGAAGCTGGGCCTGGGGGATCGCATCACAGTCTACAAAGCCAATATGATAATCCCGCAGATTGCGGAAAACCTGACTGCAAGTAACAGCATCCATGTGCCGGACAGCTGTCCAGTCTCTGTCAGCACAAGGCGGAGATTAGAAATGATAACGGTGTGGAGACACGTTTTTCTGCACCAATCCAGAATGTCTGGCGAAGCAGATCAAGAGCTTTACCCTGTTCGTGTCGAGAGATGCGATGAACATCGACGGCCTTTCTGAGGCCACCATCGAGAAACTGATTGCCAAAGGGCTGATTAAGGAACTGGCCGACGTCTTTCATGTAGAACGCTTCCAGGAAGAGATAACGGAGATGGAAGGATTTGGTGAAAAGTCCTTCGAGAATTTGAAAGCTTCTGTGGAGAAAGCGAAGGACACTACGCCGGAACGGCTGTTATACGCGCTGGGTATTCAGGAATCGGCGTGGCAAACGCTCGTCTGATTGCAAGAGCCTGCCACAGAAAGTGGGAGAAGATTGTCACCTTAACCAGGAAGAACTGGTTGACATCGACGGCATCGGTGATATCATGGCAAGCGCCTTTGTCGCCTACTTTGGCAATCCGTCGAAAAAGAAGATCGTAGACGACATCATCAAAGTAGTCCGCCTGGACGAGACGGAGGAAGAGACTGCGGACTTCTAGAGCATCACCTTTGTCATTACGGGTTCCCTCAATCATTATGAGAACAGGGATGCGCTCAAAGCAGAAATCGAAAAAGGCTGGAGGAAAGTGTCCGGCTCCGTCAGCACAAAGACAGGATATCTGATCAACAACGATCTGCAGTCCGGTACGGGAAAGAACAAAAGCAAAAAGAATTGAACATTCAATTATAGATGAAGAAACCATAAAGAGATGGCTGGAAACAGGAGAGATAGAAAATGCTTAAAGTAGGAAAACTCGACAGTAACATGCTGCAGAAGATTGTCATCGACAAAATCAAATACAAGAGGCCGGAAGTCAAAACGAGGGCCGGTATCGGTGAAGACTGTGCGGTCATCGACTACGGCAAATATGAGTGTGTGGTCTCCACCGACCCGATTACGGCGGCGATCAATGATATCGGCAGACTGGCAATCCCACATTTCCTGCAACGATATTGCCAGCAATGGCATAGAACCTCTTGGCATCACTTTGACGGTGATGCTTCCAGAAGGACGACAGAAGAGGACATTTCTATGATTATGGCGCAGGCAGGAGCGGCTGCAGAAAAAGTTGGCGTCGAGATTATCGGCGGCCATACCGAAATAACAGCGGCGGTGAATCAGCCCGTCATCGTCTCCACGGCCATCGGCAGAGGTCTGGCAGGGGACTCTCAGAGCGCTCATAACATGAAGCCAGGGGATTACATCCTAATGACCAAGACGGCGGGCTTGGAGGGGACGGGATCATCGCCTCTGATTTTGAAGAGGAGCTTTCGGGAGTGCTGACCGATGAAGAACTGGTGAGCGCCAAAGCATTGCTCAATCAGGTCAGTGTTGTGAGGAAGGCCTCATTGCCGGCGAGATCGGCACTTCCGGCATGCACGATGTAACAGAAGGCGGTATCCTGGGCGCGGTCTGGGAGATGTGCCACATTGCAGGGCTGGGCTGCCAGGTGTGGAAAGAGCAGGTGGCGGCAGATCCCGTAACGATCAAAATCGCAGAGCACTTTGACATCAACTGGCTGAGATTGATTTCCAGCGGCTGCATGCTCATCGTTGCGCCAGAGGCAAAAACAGAACGGCTGATGGCGGCAATTCAGGAGGGCGGTGTCGAAGTGAGCTGTATCGGACAGGTCTGCGAGAAAGAGAAAGGGCTGTACCTGGTCGATGGAGATCGGCAGATTGAGATTGCCCGCCGGAAGCGGATGAGCTATATAAGGTGGTGAAATAACATGTACGAATTGGTTCAGGTTGGAGAAAAGACCTATTACATAGAATGTCCTGCGAAGATGGGACTTTACAGGATCAACGAGTCGGAGGTCTGTCTTATCGACAGCGGCAACGACAAGGATTCGGGAAAGAAAGCGCTGAAAGCGATCGAGGGGCAGGGCTGGAAACTGTCCATGATCATCAATACGCACTTTCATGCGGATCACATCGGCGGAAACCAGTTGCTGCAGCAGAGGACGGGCTGCAAGATCTACGGTGCAGGCAGCGACCTCGCCTTTATCAAAAAGACCGCTGCTGGAACCGGCATTTCTCTTCGGCGCTTATCCGCCAAAGGAACTGCAGAATAAATTTCTGATGGCAAAGGAATGTCAGGCGCTGGAGCTGACGGAGGAGGTGCTGCCACAGGGGTTTATCGGTCATAAGCCTGCCAGGCCATTCTGACGGACAGTTCGGCATCCGCACTGACGACGACGTTGTCTTTCTGGCAGACTGCCTGATGGGGCAGGAGACTCTGGACAAGTATCGAATCTCCACATCTTTGACGTAGGAAGCTATCTTGCGACCTTGGAGATGGTAAAGAGATTGTCGGCTGCTCTGTTCATCCCTTCTCACGCCGCTCCATGTGAGGATATCGTTCCTCTGGCAGAGGCCAATATCAAAATACATTGGACATCATGAATGACGTAGAGGCACTCTGCGGCGGGGACAGTCTGGCCTTTTGACGATCTGATGGCGGCGCTCTTCGAGAAATATGATCTGCCTTTAACCTGGGCCAATACTGTCTCAACGGCTGCACCATCAAAACCATGCTGGCAAAGCTCCACGAGGAGGGCAGGATTATCATTGCTGAAGAGGAGATGCGCATCAGGTGGCGCAGGAACTGAAATTTCACAATAATATGCGACTGATTTTTTATAAAATATAAATTAGTCGATTTTACGTAGTGTGGCATAGGAATGGGGTAATATTTGAAAAGCGAAAAAAACACGATTACACCGAAGCCTTATGATTTCGGAAAAATAGCAAGTCCTCTGGATGCGTATTATGGCCTCAAAAAGACATTAGCGCCTATACAAATTGAAATATCTAAGGAAATAAATCAGCGCGCCTTCATATTTCAAAAAGCGGCCGCTGATGGCACAAAACAGCGCTCGCAACCATGTTTCCGCCTTCATTTTTGATTTTACGGATTTACCGGCACCACTCCCTTTGCAGATTCCTGGTTTCTGATCCAAAATCTTCTATACAGTACAGTAAATTACAATTTTTCTTGAAATCAGCCCTCAAAAAGGGCAAACCGCTTCGAAACTATGCGAATTCTGCTCCTGCGCGCAAGCAAAAAGTCCAAATTTAAAAATGAAGGCGGATTGGTTTACAATAATCCAAAAACGATGCAAGTAAAACGAAAAATAACGAAAATGAAAGCGGATTTGCTCATTGGCCAGCCCTGCTATATACAGGAGAGGGGTATGCACCAAGCTGTCTTTACAATACAGTTAGGTTTTTGATGCTTTGCAAATGTTTCGCGTAACGCAGCAGCGCGTGGAAGGCCATTCTGCCGGGAAACGGCCGGAATTGCTTACAAAATCTATAAATGCACTGCTTCTGGTTATTTTTACGGACTGGGGACGGCCTTTGAAATAGAGAAATTAGTACGAAAAAGTAACCGAATCTGATATACCTCCTGGTGAATTCTTCTGACGGCAGTCCGGTTACGCAGGGATGCGCGGATATACCAAAAGCGTAAGGTTATTGTAACTATTATAACCAGAAATCACCGGAACAATTTTTTTCACTAACTTAAGACAGTATCATTTTTGAAGCAGACGAAAATAATTCTCATGAAACATTTCTTGACATAGCCTCACGCAAAACAATATAATAATATGTATGACAAATTAAATATTGCCCTTTAATAGCTTCGCCTGGTATGGTTTGGGTCCTGCGCAATGAGATGCCGTGAACCTTGTCAGGTCCGGAAGGAAGCAGCAATAAGCGGAAGTTCTTATGTGCCGCAGATCAGCCTTCTCCAACACCTGCGGAGCTATTAAAAGGGCAATTTGTATTACATAGGAAAATAGGCGTCTTGAGTCTTATTAGAAAGATATGTGTACATTGAGACGATTCGCACTTAGTCCGAACTCGGACCAATTGCAAATCGTCTCTGAACATAGACGCATCATAAAGGAACAGCTTTTTAAGGGAGGAATGCCAGTGTACACTGCGTTATATAGAGCCCAGAGGCCGGAGATTTTTTCCGAAGTTATCGGGCAGGACCATATCGTAAGAATCTTAAAGAATCAAATAGCTACGGATTCAGTCAGTCACGCTTATCTGTTCTGCGGGACTAGAGGAACGGGCAAGACGACGACAGCGAGAATTCTGGCGAAGGCAGTCAACTGTCTGGATGATGAGGACAGGCCTTGCGGACACTGTGCAAACTGTATCGCTATCAAAGAAAGTACCTTCATGGACGTGGTGGAGATCGACGCGGCATCCAACAACGGCGTGGACAATATCAGGGAACTGAGGGAAAGTGTCAAATACCCCCTGCTGTGGGCAGAAAGAAAGTATATATCATAGATGAAGTCCATATGCTGTCTACAGGTGCGTTCAATGCGCTGCTGAAGACCTTGGAGGAACCGCCGGAGAATGTCATGTTCATTTTGGCGACAACCGACCCTCAGAAGCTGCCGCAGACGATTCTGTCAAGATGGATGCGCCTTGACTTTAAACGCGTGCCGGAGAAAGTCCTGATCGACCATATGAGCCGCATTTGCAGCGAAAAAAGGAGTGCAGGTTACTGACAGCGCACTGCGTTTGCTGGCCGCCAATGCCGACGGCTCTGTCAGAGATGGACTGAGTATTTTGGATCAGTGCCTGGCCGGCGGAGAGAAAGAACTTGACCGAGATACAGTCTTGGAGTTTCTAGGTACAGTATCTGAAGAATTTTTTCTGGATTTGACGGATAGAGTTTCTCTTCACGATGTAGCCGGTGCTTTGGTTCTTCTGGACGAAGCGCTGCAGGAAGGCAAAGACGTCAAGCAGCTGATGAAGGACTGGATGAGCCATTATAGAAGTCTGCTCATCACCAAGTATATCAAAACGCTGAGGACATGCTGAACATGTCTAGCGAAAACATAGAAAAACTGCGGAATCAGAGTAATCAGGTATCCCTGGATGAGATCAATCACGGCATTGTTACCCTTTCAAGAACCATCAACGACGCCAGGTATTCGACTCAGCCGAGAATTTTGCTAGAGCTGGCCATCGTGACCATCGCTTCGGGGATTTCGGCCGAAGCGCAGGCGGCACCGAGGATGACACAGACGCAGGGGAGACCACAGGTGACGGCCAGACCCAAAAAGGCGACGGCTGCAAAACCAGCGGCGGAGCCCACAGGACAGACAGGACCGGCAGGAGCGGAGAGAGCCCCACAGCAGTCAGAGGCGAAGGACTTTGATGGAAACGAGTATGATCTTGAGGAAGTTTGGGCAAGAATCTTTGCAGAAGGAGGAGGGCTCAAGGGCAGCTTCAACCTGATTAGGACGGGAACCACTCTTGCGGCTATCAACGGTGAGGAGTTCAAAATCATCGCGCAGAACGAGTTTACGAAGCAATATGTAGAAGCGAATCAGATGCATATCTGTGATTTGATGGAGAAGATCGTAGGCAGAAGACTGAAGCTGGTCTGCAGGACGGAGAATCAGAGAGAAGATTCGTCTCCGGATCAGGATGTGCTGAATCTGGCGCAAGAGGTCAGTGCAAAATTGGGCCTCGATGTAAAGGTTGAATGAAAATACTGATATATTATAAATAGGAGGAAATAATTATGGGAAAAGGTATGAGAGCTGGCAAGAAGCCAAAGACAGGCGGAGGCGGCGCAGGAAATATGCAGAAGCAGCTGCAGCAGATGCAGGCGATGCAGCGTCAGATGGAAGCGGCGCAGGCTGAGATTGAAGAAAAAGAAATTACCACGACTTCCGGCGGCGGCGCTGTCAGCGTAACTGTAAATGGTAAAAAAAGAGATTACTGATCTGACTATCGATAAAGAAGTGGTAGATCCTGATGATGTAGAGATGCTGCAGGACTTAATTGTTGCTGCCGTGAATGAAGGCATGAGACAGATGGAAGAGCTTTCAAATGAAGAGATGGGCAAAATCACGGGAGGACTGAATATTCCAGGATTAGTATAATGAGACAGTATCCGAGACCTTTAGGAAAAATTGATCAATGAACTGTCCAAGCTTCCAGGTGTCGGCGGAAAGACGGCCCAGAGGCTGGCTTTTCATATCTCTCTATGGAAGATAAGGAAGCGGAGGCCTTGGCCCACTCCATCTTAGAAGCAAAACAGACGATGCGGTACTGTTCTGTCTGCGGAAATTTGACGGATCAGGACCCGTGCAGTATCTGTGAGGATAAAACACGCAGGCAGGATGTGATCTGCGTGGTGGAAAGCCCAAGAGATGTCATGGCTATGGAGCGAATTAAGGAATTTGACGGCCTTTATCACGTCCTTCACGGGGCGATTTCACCTATGGACGGTGGGCCCGGAAGATATCAATCTGAAGCAGCTTATCGTCAGACTGCAGGATAGTGATGTGAAAAGAAATCATATTAGCGACAAATCCTAATATTGAAGGCGAGGCCACGGCCATGTATATCGCCAGGCTGATAAAACCTTCTGGCATCAAAGTCAGTCGAATTGCCAACGGGATTCCTGTGGGCGGCGATCTGGAATACGCCGACGAAGTCACCTTGCTCAAGGCTATGGAAGGAAGAAGAGAGCTGTAGCGTACAGCCCTCCAAAGTTTGTATCGTTTCGTTGTGCACGCTTTTTTATCCGACCGATAATCCTTTTTCTTTTGCAATTTGCATCAAATATGAATATTTGGCCTTTACTGCCAATAGATTGTATGAAGCGTAGTCTATGGCGGTGAAGTCGGTCATCTCATTGAAAAGATTAACAGCCTGCTCCAGCTCAGAGCGGGCATTTTTATTGAGGTAACGATTAATTCTTCATCAGGTTTCAAATTATCACATCCTTCAAAGTTATTTAATTCTATTTTATTCCACTTTGGCATATTTTATACAAGGTACCAATTATTTTAGAAGCAGCGTCGGCTGTTTTCACAGGAGGAGATGTAATATGGGAACGGAAATGGGAGTTTTTTTGACCTTTGGCGGTGCACTGATTTTGATATTTTTATTGGGAAAAGCTTTGCTGGTGCCCCTGAAAGTCATCCTGCGCCTTCTGCTCAACAGTGTATTAGGTGCAGTTTTAATCATTGTAATAAATTTCATTGGCATGAATATCGGGGTCATGATACCGATTAATGTGGTGAATTCACTGACCGTAGGTATTTTAGGGGTGCCGGGTGTCATCATGCTTTTGCTTTTTGTGCAATTGATGTATAAGCTGTGTATAAATATGTATATTGTATTATTTGAAATACAATATTGACATTGACGCGATATTGTATTAAAGTGTTTCCATTGTTTGCTTTTTGTACATATAGAAAATTGGAGGAAACACTGTGACTAAAAAAAGAATGAGAACAATGGATGGAAATACGGCTGCAGCGGAGGTATCCTATGCCTTTACCGATGTGGCGGCAATCTATCCGATTACACCGTCCTCGACGATGGCTGAAGTCGTTGACGAAATGGCGGCTTATGGAAGAAGAACATATTTGGACAGACCGTCAGGGTCGCTGAAATGCAATCTGAGGCCGGCGCTGCCGGTACGGTGCACGGCTCCCTATCTTCAGGCGCGCTGACGACTACATATACAGCATCCCAAGGGCTGCTGCTGATGATTCCAACATGTACAAGATTGCTGGAGAAATGCTTCCGGCCGTTTTTCATGTTGCGGCCAGGACGGTATCCAGCCATGCCCTCTGTATCTTTGGAGATCACTCGGACGTTATGGCAGCCCGGCAGACAGGCTTTGCTATGCTGGCCTCAAGCTCCGTGCAGGAAGCCATGGATTTAGGTGCGGTGGCGCATCTGGCGGCAATCAAAAGCAGTCTTCCTTTCCTGCATTTTTTGACGGCTTCAGGACCTCGCATGAAGTACAGAAAATCGAAGCCCTGGCATATGATGACCTGAAAGAATTGATCGACCAGGACGCTGTGACAAAGTTCAGGGAGAGAGCCCTCAACCCTGCGCATCCTGTCATCAGAGGCACCGCGCAGAACCCGGATATCTTTTTCCAGGCCAGAGAGAGCGCTAACAAATACTACGATGTATTGCCGGAAATTGTAGTAGAATACATGGACAAGATCGGCCAGCTGACAGGCAGGTCTTACAAACCTTTTGACTATGTGGGCGCGGCCGATGCAGAGCATATCATTGTGGCCATGGGTTCAGCCTGTGATACCATCGAGGAGTCGGTGAATCAGCTGGCAGCAGAAGGCAGAAAGATCGGCCTGATCAAAGTCAGATTGTACAGACCTTTTTGTAAAGAACTATTTTATGGAGGTACTGCCTGAGACGGTAAAGAAAATTGCCGTTCTGGACAGGACGAAAGAGCCTGGTGCCATGGGTGAACCTCTACCAAGATGTCAAAACGATGCTGTACGATGAAAAGGATCGAATAGAAGTTTATGGCGGCAGATATGGCCTCGGCGCAAAAAGATGTGACACCAGGCATGGTAGAAGCTGTCTACACTAATCTCTGTCAGCCATGTCCGAAGGACCACTTCACAATAGGAATTGAAGACGATGTGACCGGACTTTCCCTTCCTTACGACGCTGATCTTTCCAGAGAACCTGCGGGCACCATCAAGTGCAAGTTCTGGGGACTGGGATCTGACGGCACTGTAGGCGCTAACAAGACGGCAATCAAAATTATCGGCGATCATACTGACTTGTACGCCCAGGGATATTTTGCCTATGATTCTGAGAAATCGGGCGGGGTGACGATTTCGCCTTGAGATTTGGAACCAGCCCGATACAGTCAGCTTACTCTATTAACCAGGCGGATTTTGTGGCCTGTCATAATCAGGCTTATCTAGGGCAGTACGATATGCTGAAGGATTTAAAAAGGGCGGAACATTTTTGCTCAACAGCCTGCATGGGCCAGAGGAAATGGAAGAGAAACTGCCGGCCAAGGTGAAAAGGGATCTCGCTGAAAGAAATCAGCTTCTACACCATAGATGCGGAAAAATTGCGCAGGAAATCGGTCTGGGCAGCAGAATCAATATGGTTATGCAGGCAGCTTTTTCAAGCTGACAGAAGTCATTCCCGAGGAGGACGCGATACGGTATCTAAAAAGAAGGTATCGAGAAGACTTACAGTAAGAAGGGACAGCGGGTCATCGAGATGAACTGCAAGGCTGTAGATCAGGGCATCAACGCCATTCAGAAGGTAGCAGTTCCAGCCTCATGGCTTGATGCGAAAGAGGCGGCAGGAGAGAACCAGAACCTCGCCGGAGTTTATCGAGGAAATTTTAGTGCCCATGAGCCGTCAGGAAGGCGACAGTGCTGCCTGTAAGCAAATTTTGTGGACAGAGCCGACGGCGCGTTTCCTCTGGGAACCAGCAGATACGAAAAGCGCGGTGTCGCCGCGTATTCTGCCGCGGTGGGATCGGAAAAATGTATACAGTGCAACCAGTGTTCTTTCATGCCCCTCACGCGGCAATCCGTCCGGTATCCTGCTCAGCGATGAGGAGAAAGACGCCGCACCAGCAGCTTTTGAGACGATTGAAGCGAAAGGGGCCGGTTTTGCAGGTCTGCATTACAGAATGCAGCTTTCTGCTCTCGACTGCATGGGTTGTGGAAACTGTGCGGATATCTGTCCGGCAAAAGATAAGGCGCTGAAGATGGTGACTTTTGACGAGGAAGTCAAGGAAGCCTCTAACTGGGAATATGCTACGACTGTGCGTAAAAACAGCTGTCCATTGAGCAGAAGTCGGTCAAGGCAGTCAATTCTCCATGCCATACTTTGAGTTTTCCGGCGCCTGTGCAGGCTGTGGTGAAACGCCGTATCTCAAGGTCATCACGCAGTTCGGAGACCGCATGATGATCGCCAATGCCACAGGATGTTCTTCCATCTGGGGTGCATCTGCGCCGTCAATGCCGTATTGCAAGGATGAAAAGGGCAGAGGACCGGCTTGGGCAAATTCTCTCTTTGAGGATAATGCAGAATTCGGCTACGGCATGGTTCTCGCAACAAAGCAGATGAGGGGAGAAAATTGAACAGAATATGAAAGCGCTTGCTGGAGCTGGATATCGACGATACCTTGAGGAAGGCCTTAAACGACTGGCTGGAATATAAGGACAAAGGTGAAGCGTCGAGAAGAGTCAGCGACAAAGTGATTGAAGCAGTAGAGCATCTTCGGAGCAAGGACCCTGTCATCGTGCAGCTTTGTGACAGAATCGTGCAGGATCAAGACTATCTAGTTAAAAAATCCATCTGGGCAGTAGGCGGCGACGGATGGGCTTATGACATCGGTTATGGCGGACTGGACCACGTTCTGGCATCTGGGGAAAATATCAACGTCCTGGTATTCGATACGGAGGTTTACTCTAACACCGGCGGTCAGGCTTCGAAGGCGACGCCGGCCGCTGCGATTGCCAAGTTTGCCGCTTCTGGCAAGAAGATTAAGAAAAAGATCTGGGCATGATGGCCATGTCCTACGGTTACGTCTACGTCGCTCAGGTAGGCATGGGCGCTGACAAGAACCAGTTTATGAAAGCCATTGCAGAAGCCGAAAGCTATGAGGGACCGTCGCTGATTATCGCTTATGCGCCTTGCATCAACCACGGTATCAAAGAAGGGATGGGCAAATCGCAGAAAATATCAAAGACGCAGTGGAAGCTGGATACTGGCACTTGTACAGGTTTCATCCTGAGCTGAAGAAGCAGGGGAGAATCCGTTTATACTTGATTCTAAGGCGCCGACAAAGTCATTCCGAGAGTTTATCATGGGGCAGAACAGATATGCCTCCTTGGCCAAGGAATTCCCGCAAATCGCCGATAAACTATTTGACATGACAGAAGAGGATGCGAAGGAAAAATACGAAGGGTACCGAAAGCTGGCAGAGAAGTAAAAGACTTATCATACTATTCTGTCCAGCAGGTGAGCTATTGGTTCCCGAAGACAGATGCTTGAATTCAAATAACGAGGGCGCAAGCCGTGACTGAAAATCAGTCGCGGCTTGCGCCCTTTGTTGTACTTTCGATTCAAGTGAATGATGCAGCGTTTATGAGAACCATTCTAGTTTGAAGAAGGAATCAATCTGTCCTGCCAATACCAACAGCATGATTGGCGGTACAATCCATTTGATACAGAAACGGAAGTAGTTCTTCATTTTAAAGCCGTGTCTGTCCATTGCAATTTCATCATCGGTATATCCTGGACGTAACCAGCCGAAGATGATTGCCATGAGCAGTGCACCCAGCGGCATCAAAATCCTTCTGACACCAGATCGAAGGCGTCCAGCCAAGTATCCTGTTTGAAAAACTGTGGGAATCCGTTGGAACCCAATCCGTCAAGGGAAATCAAAATCGCTTCGACTGCGACAATTGCGCCCATGCCAAGGGTGACCAGATTTCTGTTAGGTCTTTGCCTTTCAATCTGCTTGTCCATGACCACTGGGCCGACTGCCTCCAGCAGGGCGATGGACGATGTAATGGCTGCGATAAATACCAGGAAGTAGAGCAGGAATCCGAAGATTGGACCAGCTGAACCCATAGCCTGGAATACAGTCTGCAATGTTACGAAAAAGCAATCAGGCCCCTGTCAGGATCAAGACCGGAAGCGAAAACTGCCGGCATGATGGCCAAACCTGCCATAATTGCGATAATCGTATCTGCGATTGGAATCAGAAGTGCGTTCTGCTCAAGTTTTCACTTTTTCTTCATATAGGAACCGTAAGTAACAGTGATGCCCATACCGAGGATAAAGAGAAGAACATCTGTCCGCCGGCTGATGCCAGAACGTTGATCAACCGCTTCCTTTGAATACCTCGAAGTTTGGTTTTGAACATGAAGGAAAGGCCTTCAAACACCCTCTAGGGTAACGCTTCTCACAATTACGATAACCAGCAGCACGAATAAAGCGGGCATGGCGATAGTAGAAAATCGTTCAATGCCTTCTGACACGCCGCCCCTTACGATTAATACAGTGAGCAGGACAAAATTACAGTAAAGATAGCTGTCTGTAATTGGTCGCCGTAGAAGGCTGAGAAAAATTCGCCGCTATCCGCATCTCCCACGCCCCAGCAAACATGGAACAGATCGCCCAGGTTGGCGATAGCGTATTTGATACAATAGCCGCCCAGCATTGTATAGAATCCTAAAATGAGCAGCGGTGAAATCAGCCGAACCAGCCGACAAAACCGACTTTCTTGTCGATGGATTCGTAAGCGCCGACGACGCCTTTGCCGGATTTACGTCCCAATGATAATTCTGCCAAACAGATGATGACACCGACAAGCACTACCAAGATGATGTAGATCAGCAAGAATGCAAATCCACCGTTGATTCCCATCTTATATGGGAATCCCCACAAGTTACCAAGGCCAACAGCCGAGCCGACTGCGGCCATCAGAAAGCCGAAGCTGCTGCCCCATTGGCCTTTCTTATTGTGTTCCATTGAACTACCTCCTAAAATCAAATACCAAATCAATTATAATTTCGTAAGTATCATTATACATACAATGAAAAAAAATTGTCAATGTATACATAAATTTGCGATTTGATTTTGTTTTCAAAAACAAAAAATGCATAATTATTGTTATGAGACTGTGGAGGCAAAACAAAAGCGGGATTCTGGGAATCCCGCTTTGGCTTTTCCTATGTATTTTAGAACTTGTCGGTGAATGCGAAGAAGGAGTTGAGCTGTACAAAGAAGATGCAGATCATGAAAACAGGACCGATATATCTGAAGCAGACATCAACAAATCCTTTACTCTTGAACTTACCGCTGAGCTCGATTTCGTCTGCCAGATAATTATGTCTGGTCCAACCGAACATGATTGCCATCAGCAGTCCGCCCAGAGGCATCAGCAAGCCTTCTGCGAAGAGGTCAAATACGTCCAGCCAAACCTTGCCTGAGTCAGCTCCCAGTGTTGCAAGCAGTGGATTCCACATACCCGTTGAACCCAGTCCGTCTGCAGATACGATGGTTGATCCGACTAATGCGACAAAGCCCATGATCAGAGTCAGCATCGTTCTGTTGACCTTCTTGCCCTTCTTCTGCTGCGCATCCATCATAGCGGAGATGCCGCCTTCCATCATGCCGATGGAGGAGGACAGCGCGGCGAAGAATACTAGTGCATAGAAGATGAAGCCGAAAAAATCGGACCAGTGCTGCCCATGTTGTCAAATACTGCCTGTAAGGATACGAAGAGCAGTCAGGGCCGCCGCCTGGCTCGATGCCGTAGCGAATACTGCCGGCATTACTGCCATACCTGCTAATACTGCTACTACTGTATCTGCAACAGGAATGATGACTGCATTCTGCTCCATGTTGGAGTCTTTGCCCAGGTAAGAACCATAAGCGATGAGACAGCCTGATGCGAGGGAAAGTGAGAAGAACATCTGGCTTCCTGCTGCACCTAGAACTTTCAGCCAGCCTAGTCCTTTGAATACCTCGAAGTTCGGTTTGAACATAAATTCTAATCCAGCGCCTGCGCCCGGAAGGGTGCAGCTTCTGATGACGACGATGACCAGCATGATGAACAGTGCCGGCATAGCGATCTTGGAGAACTTCTCGATACCGCCGGATACACCGCCGATGACGATGAGTACGGTCAGAACCAGGAAGAATACGCCGAATAAGATTGCCGGCATACCGCTGCTGATAAATCCGCCAAAGAATGCGTCTGCATCAACGCGTCCGGTACCCCAGCTTGCGCCGAAGATGTCGCCTAAATTCGCGATCATGTATTTGATTACATAGCCGCCCATTGTGCAATAGAAACAAATCAAGAAGAATGGTACGAGTGTCTCAAACCATCCGTTGATTGTAAAGCGTTTGTCGCAATCTCTGTATGCTTCGATTGCCGCTTTGCCAGTCTTACGACCTAAGGTGATCTCACCCAGAATGAGTGGATAACCGACAAAGACTGCTAAAATGAGATAAATAAGTAAAAATGCAGAAGCCGCCGCTTGCGCCCATTTTTGTATGGGAAACCCCATAAGTTGCCTAGGCCAACAGCTGAACCGATGGATGCCATCAGGAATCCAAAGGTACTATTAAATTTGCCTTTGTTCTGTTCCATTGAACTACCTCCTAATAAAGATTAAATAAATGCATCAAAAATAATAATTTATTTCTTACTGTATTATAATCCTTCTTAGAGATAAGTGTCAACATGTATACATTTAAAATACAAAATTATCAGATAATTACAAAAAGTGCACGGTTATTTGTTGTCTCTTCACAATTTATGCCGAGTTTGTTATTTATCTATCAAAAGGACAACAACCTCGCTTCCGCGAGGTCATCGTCCTTGATTGCATTTATTTAATCTTATTAGGTAAGATTTAAGGTTTAGAACCAGCCAAAAGCAAAGAAACTGTTCATCTGGCCAACTAGGATAAATACCAGGAATATTGGTGCAATCCATTTCAGACAGAAGTTGACGAATGCTTTTGACTTGTAACCGCTGCTGTGTCTGACTTCATCATCTATGTAGTTCGGATGAATCCACCCCAAGATGATGGTCATAATCAGACAGCCGCCTGGCATCATGAAGCCTTCTGCAAATAGATCAAAAGCATCTAACCAAGTACCAAGACCGAAAGGTTTTGGCAGAGGTCCTGCGCCCAGGGCGTCAATTGCAACGATGATAGAGCCGATCGTCGTAATTGCGATAATGGACCAGCTGATCTTTGCCCTGCTTGGTTTCTTTCCTTTGTCAATGGCTCGATCCATGAAGGCGGAAACCGCACCTTCTAACATACCGATAGAAGAAGTCAGTGCTGCAAAGAGTACCAGCAGGTAGAAAATCGTGCCGAAGATTGGACCAGCTGAACCCATGGAGTTAAACACCGTCTGCAGTGTTACAAAAGAGCATTCAGGTCCGGCGGCAGGTTCCATGCCAGCGGCAAAGGTTGCAGGAATGGTAGCCAGTGCTGCCAGCAATGCAACGGTAGTGTCCATAATTGGAACTAAAATCGCGTTCTTTTCCAGGTTTTCTTTCTTGTCTAAGTACGATCCGTAAACGATCATACAGGCAGATGCGAGGGATAAGGAGAAGAAAATCTGTCCTCCGGCGGAAGCCAGCACTGTGATCCAGCCGGTTCCTTTAAATACTTCAAAATTCGGCTTGAAGATGAATTCCAATCCTTCTGCTGCGCCAGGAAGGGTACAGCTTCTGATTACAGTAATAATTAACAGTATGGCCAGGCCAGGCATGGCGATTGTACAGAATTTTTTCGATGCCGCCTGATACACCTCCCCATTACGATGAGGACTGTAACGATGATGTAGATGGCTGTAAAGATCAACGCAGGAGCGCCGCTGCCGATGAAAGCGCCGAAGTACGTTCCACTGTCAGCTCCATTGACACCCCAGCCTGCGCCGAAGATGTCACCGATATTTGCTAACAAGTACTTCAGTACGTATCCGCCAAGGACACAGTAGAATGTCAGCAGGAAAAATGGTACGATTGTCGCAATCCAACCATTAAAGGTGAATCGTTTATCTAACTTTTCGTAAGAACCAATGGCCGCCTTCTGTCCTTTTCTGCCGATGGAGAACTCTCCCAGCATACAAGGATAGCCGATAAATATAGCCATTAACAGATATAAGATTAAGAAGGCGAAACCTCCGCCATTTCCATCTTATATGGAAAACCCCACAAGTTGCCCAGACCGACAGCCGATCCTACAGCAGCCATCAAAAACCAAAATTACTTTTAAATTGGCCCTTGTCATTACTTTTTTGCTTATCCATTGAGCTACCTCCCAAAAATGAAATAGGTTTAATAAATTGAAATATTGCATGGGTTGTAATAGCTATTATAATATTCAGAAAAATGATGGCAACACGAATTTAAGCTTTTAAGACCAAAGTACTAGGGTAAATGTGGAAAACGATACTTTTAGGTTATGACAGATTTCGCCCGGTTGTGGAGGCACAATCGACGTCAATTGTAAGGACAAAGTTCTTGTGCAGCTGTCTGCGGGTGAGATTCTTACCCCTTGCCCGTGCCATTAAAATGAAAGAAAGGTGATAATAGCAGGAGGTCATTCAAACCGTACGAAAAAAAGTACAAAGATACATGGTACGCTAGAGATGGGATGTGTTATAATAGTTCCGTAATGGCCTTGCCGCAAGGAAGGAACTGTTGAATTGCGGATTTCAATTTTCTTAGCAAAGGTTATCCGCAATATAATGTTTTCATGATCTTAGCGACTTCGTCGCAAGGAAAAAAACATTGAAACATGAACTTCGATTATATAATGTTCAGAGGAGTGTTCATGTTATAATCATTCCATGATTTAACGGCGTTGCCGTTCTGCCCCAAGCTTGCTTGGCTAGGCAGAACGGACAGCAAAGCGAGGTGTGGGAGCGTAGGCATATTGCGAAGCAATATGCTGCCGCAAAGAAGTACAAAATAGAGGAGATGTTAAAATGGCGATAGAAAAAGTGAAAGCGTATTTTGCGCAATTGGGCATAGAAGACAGGATTCAAGAGTTTGAGGTGTCCAGCGCAACGGTGGATTTAGCGGCTCGAGCTGTAGGCGTGGAAGGCGCCAGGATCTGTAAGACTTTATCTTTTAAGAATCTTGATGGGGAAGGATGTATTCTCATTCAAACAGCAGGCGATACTAAAATTGATAACAAGAAGTTCAAGAGCTTCTTTGGTTTCAAAGCAAAGATGCTGACGCCAGATGAAGTAGTCGCATATACAGGTCATGCCATTGGCGGCGTCTGCGCTTTTGCTGTAGAAAATCCCGACGTAAAAATTTACTGTGATCAGTCCATGAGGCGTTTTGAAACGGTTTTTCCGGCTTGCGGAAGCGATAACAGCGCGGTGGAGTTTACATGTGACGAACTCTTTCAATATTCCAACGCACTTGCGTGGATCGACGTCAGTAAAATCCCAGCGGCAGAGTAAGGAGCAGAATATAATTATGAGTGGCAAACATAAGAACGAAAGAGCCAAAAAAGAACTGAAGCGATTTTTTCCTTTGTACAGTAGGCGCTTTGATCATCGCTTTTCAATCTGAAAAAGCTTCGTCAGAACTGGCGGGCTGTTCCCCGGAGGCTTTGCGGTGTGACACTGTTGATTCAGCAGATTTGCGATACCTACTTTGGAGTCTCATTGCCATATACTGCAAAGTCTATATACCACTAAATCTGATACCTGTATATATCGGCATTAAATATCTGGGTAAGCGGTTTACCTTCTATTCCTTTTACGTTATCGTGCTCAGCAGTGTTATGACCGATCTGATCCCGAAGATTGCTATCACATATGACGTGCTGCTAATCTGTATCTTTGGCGGTATCATTAACGGGGCTGCGGTCAGTATCTGTCTTTTTTGTAGGTGCCAGCGCCGGTGGTACAGATTTCATATCGATTTACTTCTCAGAGAAACGAGGTATCGATACGTGGAACTTTATTTTTATGGCAAATATATGCATTCTCATCACTGCCGGTGTTTTTATTCGGCTTTGACAGAGCGCTGTATTCGATTATTTTCCAGTTCTGTACGACACAACTGATTCAGACTTTATATAAAAAGATATCAAAACATACGCTGCTGATTATCACTGACCAGCCTAGCGCTATTTACGGAAGAATTCAGGCAATTACCCATCACGACGCGACTCTTTTTTTAAAAGGAAACGGCTGTTTTGCCGGAGCGGAACGGAAACATGGTCTATTCCGTCGTTTCCAGTGAAGAGGTGGATATGATCATGAAGGAAATCAAAGAAGTCGACCCGAAGGCCTTTGTCAATGTCATCAAAACGGAGCAGGTCAACGGCAGATTTTACAGGCGGCCAACGACTTTTACAGGCAATGAACCTAAGTCCATGACTTGTGGGATCGCTCTTCGTCGTAGGAAACTTTTTATCCTCCTTTTTGAGGGAATCGCTGAATTGATACAGTTTATATGCAGATTTCCCTTCCTATAAAAAGTTCTATTCTGATATAGCGATCGGCGCTGTCTGGCAGAGCAAGACAGCCTTCCACGGCATTGCTGAGGATATTGACGATAAATGTGCAGAGGTCCGCATCAGCCGCTGACAGTTCGTTTGGAACATGTACTTTGTGAGTTACTTTGATATCGTGATTTTTTGCAATTTCAAGTAATTTGTCAGGATGGTATTGATTAAAAATGTTCAGAGTAGTACAGCGGCTTTAAGTCGGCTCTTTGCTGATTCAAAGTACTCAAAATAAGCGCCCAACCGTTTGGTAATCTCCAGCGTCAAAGTAGGCATTGAGGCTAGGATATGGTGGTTTAAGTCGTGCTTAGCATGCGGACCTGGCTCATGGCATCCTCCATCTGCTGTGCACTTTCTACTGCAAAACGATTTTGCAGTTTTAGAACATGGAAGTCCTTTCTTGCTGTACCAGTTCAATATTGCGCCGAGCCATCA
>VOFH01000283.1_pt1 | contig 50001 bp, 73 predicted proteins | sample 5384091 | NCBI WGS metagenome assembly VOFH01 (sample SAMN12384727, study PRJNA508395) | human gut metagenome | isolation source: healthy gut G | host: Homo sapiens
ATTATTTGTGGCATAACATACACCTCCTTACTTACGTCCTAATTGTACCATAATTATACCCTTTTTCAACTTAATTATTGTTTATTTGATTTCCCATTCAAGTTGTGAACGAGCTCCACCATAAAATCCTGCATCTGCAAATAAATCCCCAGGTCTATCCATACAACCAAATAAAAAAAGGGTATACAGTGCATCTAAACTATATACCCAAAAAAGACGGACAATGACATATGTCAACGTCCGTCTTCTTCATCCATTTTTTCAATTATCAGCTACTACCTATAGCAAAACGAACATCATAAACCGGACAGATTAGTTTTCATCCTGCATTTTTGCAAGTTTCTTCGCCTGATCCGCCGCGATACATGCATCGATAATCTCCTGGATATCTCCGTCAAGAATCTTGTCCAGCTTGTATAATGTCAGGTTGATGCGGTGATCCGTCACACGTCCCTGTGGGAAATTATAAGTACGGATCTTCTCGGAACGGTCTCCGGTTCCGATCTGGCTGCGTCGTTCCTCAGACTCTGCATCCTGCTTCTTCTGCAGTTCGAGATCATACAGCTTGGTACGCAACAGTGCAAACGCTTTCTCCTTGTTCTGGATCTGTGATTTTTCGGTCTGACTGTAAATCACAATACCGGTCGGATAATGCGTCAGACGCACAGCAGAGTCCGTCGTATTGACACACTGTCCACCATTTCCGGATGCTCTCATAACGTCGATACGGATGTCTTTGTCGTCAATATGCACTTCCACATCCTCCGCCTCCGGCATGACGGCAACACTGCAGGTTGATGTCTGAATGCGTCCCTGGGATTCCGTCTCCGGCACACGCTGTACACGGTGCACACCGGATTCATATTTCAGTACAGAATATGCGCCTGCTCCAGTCACCATAAAGTTGACCGATTTCATGCCTCCGATTCCAGTTTCATCCGCCTCAAGTGTCTCCACTTTCCAGCCACGACGCTCTGCGTAGTGTACATACATACGGTAAATTTCAGCCGCAAAAGCGCAGCTTCCTCTCCACCGGCACCTGCACGAATCTCCACAATAACGTTCTTGTCGTCGTTCCGGTCTTTTGGCAGAAGCAGAATCTTTAATTTCTGTTCCAGCTCTCCCAAACGGCTCTTTGCCTCATTTAATTCTTCCTTTGCCAGTTCGCGCATTTCCTCATCGGATTCCTCATCAAGAATTGCAAGGGAATCCTCTATTGTCTGCTTACATGCCTTGTATTCCTTGTAGGCATCCACGATTGGCTGCAGATCACTCTGCTCTTTCATCAGTTTACGAAAGCGGTTCGGATCGTTTGCCACATCCGGCTCGCTCAATGTATTCATTAACTCCTCATAATGATGAAGTAAATCCTCTAATTTATCAAACATAATCTATCCTCTCTTTTCACATAGGTGTTTGTGTCCGCAAACCACACGGTCATTTCGCGCAATCTTTTTTCACGCAGACGTCCTCAAATCCGGCCTCTTTCATCATAGATGATACCGCCCATCCCTGGTCATATCCGATCTCAAACAGCAGATACCCTCCATCGGTCAGATAATCCGGGCTTTCCTGGATGATCTTCCGGTAGAAGAACAGACCATCTTCTTTTCCGTCCAGTGCCTCATGCGGTTCAAATTCCGACACCTCCGGCATCAGAAACGGAATTTCATCGCTGCGGATGTATGGTGGATTTGACACAATCACATCAAACGTTTCATCCGCAACATCCTCAAACAGATTGCTTCTCTCGAAAATGGCAGGAACATCATTTAATTTTGCATTTTCCTTTGCAACATTGATCGCCTGTTTGGAAATATCATATCCATATCCCCCGGTACCGTGTACATTTTTCAAAATACTGATCAGCACACATCCGGAACCTGTACACATATCCAGCACCTTCATCCCCGGTTTTACAACCTTCAGTGCTTCCTCCACCAGGGTTTCCGTATCCTGTCGCGGAATCAGCACATTGGAATTCACATGAAATGTCATCCCCATGAATTCCTGTTCCCCGGTGATATACTGAAGAGGCACTCGCTCTGCCCTCTTTTTAATCAGCACTTCAAATTCATGCTGCAGTTCCTCCGGCATCTCTTCGTCAATATGCATATAATAGTAAGTGTGGTCAATTTTACATGCCATGGTCAAAAGCAGCCATGCATCATTTCTGGCATCTGCAATGCCAGCCTCACACAGGCTTTTTTCTCCCGAAACAATTGCTTCCCTATAGGTCATACATTCTCTTCCTTCTGCCACTTTCTCCAGTCAAACACAGCTTCCACCGAAGCGATTCCCACTTCGATCATCTCATCATCCGGCTCTTTTGTTGTCATCTTCTGCATCCAGAGTCCCGGTTTGCTCAGTATATTCACCAGCCGGTTATCATATCTTCCGGCCAGACGGATAAACTCATAAGATACTCCGGCGATCACCGGAATAAGAAGAAGTCTGAGCACCAGCTGCAAAATACGCGAATCCACACGGATAAACAAAAGAACACGATAGATATCAGCATTACAATCAGCAGGAAACTAGTACCGCAGCGCTTGTGCTGCCGGGAACTTTTCCGGACATTTTCCACATTCAGTTCCATTCCGTGTTCGATGCAATTGATGCATTTGTGTTCTGCTCCGTGGTACATAAACACTCTCTTAATATCAGGTGTCAGGGAAATCAGTGCAATATATCCGATAAAAATTGCCAGACGGATCAGTCCCTCCAGCAGCGCAATCACGGTATCCGATGCAATAACTTTATGGAAGATCCCGGACAGAAAATATGGCAGGAAAAAGAAAAGTCCCAGCGCAAAAACAATGGAAAATGCAACAGTGCCGCCCATCATTGCCTTCTCCTGCTTTTTTTCTTTTTCTTCCTGTGCCTTTCGTTCCTCCTGCGTCATGGCTTCTTTTTTCTTTTTTTCATCCTCATCGTCTTCAAAAAGGAAGCCGAATACATGAGTGTCTGCATGCCAAGGATCAGTGATTCTATAAAATTAATGACACCACGGATGAATGGCAGACGCCGCAGTTTTTATTTTTAATCGTTTCTTTAAATGTAGAAACTTTTACATCAATGGTGTGATCCGGCTTGCGAACGGCAACCGCATAACGGTCTTCGTTTTTCATCATGACACCTTCCATGACTGCCTGCCCGCCAACTCCTGAATATTTCATATTTCCCCTGTAAGAGAAAAAGGTTGAGGCAATACACAGCCTCAACCTTTTTACGTGACTTATCAATTCTATTTCATGCCATACTTCTTGTTGAACTGTTCGATACGTCCACGAGCCTGGTTAGCCTTCTGCTGTCCAGTATAGAATGGATGACACTTAGAACAGATTTCTACGTGGATCTCCGGCTTTGTAGAACCTGTAACGAATGTGTTTCCACAGTTGCAGGTAACGGTTGCCTGATAATAATCTGGATGGATTCCTTCTCTATGATTTTCACCTCTTTATATTCTTATCGTTTTCTGTAATCAGTCTTCCGGCTGATTCTGGTTTCTGTCACACCCTTTATACCCGTATGCCCGATCCGCATATGATACTTGTTACAAGAGCGACACTTTCGTCCGTTTACATCCCGATAAACAGCTTAATTATTGTAACATAGCGTCCATGCAAATGCAATAGAAATTTAAAGAATTCTGTTTTTTCTTACAAGATTGATAAAATCAGCATTTGTACGCGTGTGTGCAAACATATTTAAAATATTCTCCACAGCCTCATCCGACCGCATGCCGTTTAATGCCCGGCGCATATTCTCCACGCCCTCACGCTCCTGCGGATCAAGCAGCAGATCGTCTCTTCGCGTGCCGGACTTTACAATATCCACCGCCGGGAAAATTCTCTTTTCAGAAAGTTTCCGGTCAAGAACAAGTTCCATGTTACCGGTTCCCTTAAACTCCTCGAATACCACGTCGTCCATCTTGCTTCCGGTATCCACCAGCGCGGTGGCAAGAATCGTGAGGCTTCCTCCCTCACGCATGTTCCTGGCTGCACCGAAAAAGCGCTTCGGCATGTGCAGAGCTGCCGGGTCAAGACCTCCGGAAAGTGTCCGGCCGCTCGGCGTACAGGTCAGGTTGTAGGCACGTGCCAGACGTGTGATACTGTCGAGGAGAATCATCACATCCTTTTTTATGTTCCACCAGACGTTTTGCACGCTCGATTACCATTTCCGATACCCGCTTATGGTGTTCTGCGGTCTCATCAAAAGTGGAATAAATGACCTCTACATTTTCGCCCTCAATTGCCTCTTTAATATCCGTTACTTCCTCCGGGCGTTCATCAATTAGAAGAATGATCAGATGCATATCCGGGTTATTTTCCTTTACCGACTTGGCAACTTCCTTTAAAAGCGTTGTCTTACCTGCTTTCGGTGGGGATACAATCATACCACGCTGGCCTTTTCCGATCGGGGAAACAATATCCATCACACGCATTGCAACCGAACCGCCGGGACGTTCCATGCGCAGACGCACATTCGGAAAAATCGGGGTCAGATCCTCAAAGTTTGTCCGCTTCTGTGCTTCCGAAGGATGATATCCGTTTACCGAAGTCACATACAAAAGGGCAGAAAATTTCTCCCGCTCGGATTTCACTTTGGTATTTCCACAGACAATATCTCCTGTCTTTAGATTAAATCTGCGGATCTGGGACGGCGCCACATAAACGTCATGTTCCCCCGGCAGATAGTTTTCACAGCGGATAAAACCGAATCCGTCTGCCATAACCTCCAGAATACCGCTCGCTGTATTTCCACTGTCGAGGCTGACGATATCTTCTTTGATCGCAGCACTGTCATTATCCTCCTGTGCCTTATAGATCTGTTCCTGTGATGCATGTGCTCCATGTTCTGCATGCATGCTTTCTCCATGCTCCGGATGGCTGTGATCCTCCGTATGGGACGGATGCTCTTCTCTTCGCGGTTTTGGTGTATGCTTTCTTCCTTCCTGTCCGGAAGCTGTCCGCGCGGTATATACCGTCTTTGCCTTCGGCGCTGCCTCTTTTTCCCGCTCATCTTCCTGCAGCATCCGATCAATCAGTTCTCCCTTTTTCATTGTTGAGATTCCTTTGAGTCCGCGTGCCTTTGCCAGGTCTTTTAACACAACCAAAGAAAGACTCTCATATTTTTCCCTCATTCCATCTGCTCCTTCTTAAAAAATATAGACTTGTTTCGTACCGTAAATCATTTTATAAATTACACTTATTTGCATGGGATATCAGTCAGAAACGACTATGAATCATTTCAAATATTATCTAACGCAGCTATTATACACTATTTCCGGTAAAATAGGAAGTCTTTTTTTTCATGCGCAAGAATGGTATTGTGAATAAGTATGAGTATGTAAAGGAGAAAATTACTATGGATAATAAAGAAAAGGCACTTTTATGCCACAAAGAATGGAACGGAAAACTCGAAACCGTTGCAAAATCAAAAGTAAAAACCCGCGAGGATCTCGCGATTGCATACACCCCGGGTGTTGCAGAACCATGCAAAGTAATTGCGGAAGATAAAACTGCTGCCTACACATACACCTGGAAAGCCAACACGGTTGCCGTTGTTTCCGACGGAAGCGCCGTTCTCGGCCTTGGAAATATCGGTCCTTATGCCGCTATGCCGGTCATGGAAGGAAAATGTGTATTATTCAAAGAATTCGGTAACGTAAATGCTGTCCCCATCTGTCTGGACACCCAGGATACCGAAGAGATCATTCAGGCTGTGAAAAATATAGCTCCCGGATTCGGCGGTATCAATCTGGAAGACATCTCCGCTCCGCGTTGTTTCGAAATCGAGGAACGTCTGAAAGAAATGCTTGATATCCCGGTATTTCATGATGACCAGCACGGAACCGCCATCGTCGTTCTGGCCGGAATCATCAATGGTCTGCGTGTGACCGGCAAGAAAAAGGAAGACTGCCGCGTAGTGGTAAACGGTGCCGGAAGCGCCGGGGTGGCTATCACCAAACTGCTTCTGACCTACGGTTTCAAACACGTGACCATGTGTGACCGTGAAGGAATCATCGGAAAAGATTATCCGAACTTAAACTGGATGCAGAAAAAATGACAGAGGTTACCAATCTCGAAAATACCTCCGGAACGCTGGCAGACGCACTGCGCGGTGCGGATATCTTTGTCGGTGTCTCTGCGCCAAACATGGTCACTCCGGAAATGGTTTCTGCCATGAACAAAGATGCCATCCTGTTTGCCATGGCAAATCCGGTGCCGGAGATCATGCCGGATGTGGCCAAAGCTGCCGGAGCAAAAGTTGTCGGAACCGGACGGAGCGATTTCCCAAATCAGGTAAACAACGTGATCGCTTTCCCTGGTATTTTCCGCGGTGCATTGGAGGCACATGCCACCCAGATCACAGAAGAAATGAAACTTGCAGCAGCAGAAGCACTTGCCGCCCTGGTTTCTGACGAGGAATTAAATGAAGATTTCATTATGCCGGAAGCATTTGATCCACGTGTGGCAGAAGTTGTAAGTGAAGCAGTCAAGTCTCATGTCCGCTAATCGCTACTATTCTCTGAACGATTACTGTAAAGAGGTCTTCGGGGAAAAAGTGTACCGTCTCAGTCTAAGCGGTGGGATGACGTGTCCCAACCGCGACGGAACACTCTCTTACGGAGGATGTGCATTCTGCAGTGCCGGAGGCTCCGGTGATTTTGCCGCGGATGCATTTCTGCCGGTTTCTGAACAGTTCATACAGGCCAGACAGAAAATCGCCGCCAAAACACACTGCCAGAAATTCATTGCGTATTTCCAGTCATTTACCAACACCTATGCCCCCGTTGACGTTTTGCGTCAGCTCTATTCCGAGGCAATGGCACCGGAAGAAATCGTTGCACTTTCCATAGGAACCAGAAGTGACTGCCTTCCTCCGGAAACCTTAGAACTCCTCTCCGATCTCAATCAGGAAAAACCCATATGGATAGAGCTTGGTCTGCAGAGCATCCATGCAAAGACGCTGTCTGCCATGAACACGCATACCACGGTTGCACAGTTTGATGCCGCTGTATCCAAACTTCATGCCCTTGGAATCTCTGTGATCGCACATGTTATTTTAGGATTTCCCGGTGAAACAAAAGAAATGATGAAAGATACCGTCCGGCATGTCGCCGCACTTCCGGTTTCGGGAATCAAGCTGCAGCTTCTGCATGTCCTGCGTGGCACTGCACTGGCAGAACAGTATCAGCTTCATCCGTTTCCCATGATGGAACTTGATGAATACAGCGATTTTGTGATCGACTGCCTGGAACTTCTTCCCCGGACATGGTCGTTCACCGTCTGACGGGAGATGGTCCCCGCAGTCTATTACTCGCCCCTTCCTGGAGCACAGACAAAAACGCATTTTAAACACCATTCATCGCCGTCTCAAAGAACGCAATACCAGACAAGGAGAACATTTTTATGGCTGAACCATTTACAATCTATAAACTTACGATCTTATATATGCTGAGCAAAGCAGGGTTTCCGCTTTCCAACACCCAGATTTCCAATTTCTTTCTGGAACAGGAATACACAGACTATTTCCGTGTACAGGAAGTAATCGGGGATCTGGTCGATCCAATTTAATCCATGCAGAGTCCACGCACAGCAACACACAGTACTCTCTGACTTCTGCGGGAAAAGAAACACTTGGATTTTTCAAAGATAAATTAAATGATGGAATTGAAAATGATGTTCAGGGATTTTTTGAAAAGAATAAATTAGAATTCCGACAGGAAAATTCCATTCTGGCAGATTACTATAAGACAACCAATCAGAAATACGCAGTACGCTGTCAGGTACGGTCTGACGGCAATCCTCTGATCGACCTGACGCTTTGCGTAACTACAAAAGAACAGGCAGAAGCCATCTGCAATAACTGGAAAAAGAAAAGTGAAGATGTATATGCTGTACTGATGGACACGCTGCTGCAATAAGCCGCGTGTCATTTTTTCTTTTTCTGTACGCTGTATCCAAATTTGCCGAGTTTTTTTCCCCAGAGCAAAATATTCTCCGTGGGAATACATGATAAGCCCGGTTCCGTTGATGTCAAATTTTCCTGTTTCATCCAGATACGCATCATCCACCGTTACGCCAAGTACTTCCGCCACAAACATCGTATGACTTCCAAGCGGATGGCTCTCCACCACCCTGCAGGCAATATTTACAGGACTTTCCGCAATTGCCGGAGCTTTCACATGCTCCACCGGAACCGGTGTAAGTCCTGTTTTTTAAATTTATCCACATCTCTTCCGCTGACCACGCCGCAGTAATCACAGTCCTTTGCCAGTTTTTCGTTGGTCAGATTAATCACAAATTCTCCGGTTTTCTCTATGATCTCATAAGAATAACGGGATGGGCGGACGGAAATAGAAACCATCGGCGGATTGGTGCAGACGGTTCCTGCCCATGCCACGGTAATAATGTTTGGCCGATGATTCTGATCCGCCACACTGACCATCACAGCCGGCACCGGATTTAACATATTTCCCGCTTTCCAACTCTGTTTTCCCATTTTTCCACTCCTTTTGCCTGTTCCTTTTATTTATAATCCTGTTATAATTTCAGATCCGTATTTTCCCGGATAATATCCGCGATCAGTTCACGCTCATCCATATGATGCTTCACACCCTTGATCTCCTGGTAATCTTCGTGCCCTTTTCCTGCAAGGACGATGATATCGCCATCCTCGGCATGTTCCATGCAATACCTGATGGCTTCTTTCCGGTCCGGTATCGTCACATATGCGCCATCGGCTTTGTGTACCCCGACCAGAATATCGTTGATGATATCCATTGGTTCTTCATTTCTTGGATTATCCGATGTGACAACCGTCAGATCTGCCAGTTTTGAAGATACCTCTCCCATCTCATAACGGCGGGATTTTGCACGGTTTCCTCCGCATCCGAACAGGCAGACCAGTCTGCCCGGCTCATACTCTTTCAGGGTCGTTAACAGACTCTCCAGTGCCATGGCATTGTGTGCATAGTCAATCATCAGCGTATATCTCTTTGTTACCGGTACAATCTCAATTCTTCCCTTGACACTTACATGAAGCATCGCCTTTTTGATTTCTTCAACACTGACACCAAAATGATGACAGATTGCAATGGCGGTCAGGGAATTATACACCGAAAATTTTCCCGGCACATTGACTTCCACATCAAAATCCATGGAACCTCCCACATGATATTTTACACCAAGTGCCCCATGCTCCTTTTTTAACTCTACCTTCTGCGCAATCAGATCATTTTCTGCTCCATACCCAAACGTCTCAACCGTACAGGTATGTCCCTGTAAAATGCCCTGCAGATGCTCGCTGTCCCCATTAAAAATTCCATGCCTGCACTGCTGGAACAAAAGACTCTTGCAGTGCATATAATCTGCAAAATCCTTGTGCTCATTTTCTCCGATATGATCCGGTTCAAGATTGGTAAACACGCCGATATCAAACACAAATCCGGATACGCGGTGAAGCATCAGCGCCTGGGAAGAGACTTCCATCACAACAGCATCGAGTCCCGCATCTACCATTTTTGCAAAAAGCTCCTGCACCCGGTAATATTCCGGTGTCGTATTTGCAGAAGGAATACGCTCAGAACCAACAATCGATTCGATCGTGCCGATCAGTCCGGTTTTGATCCCCGCAGACTCTAGAATCGAACGAACCATATAGGTTGTCGTTGTTTTTCCTTTTGTTCCGGTAATACCGATCGTCTTTAATTTTTTTGCCGGATGCCCAAAATATGCCGCAGACATGCAGGCAAGTGCCAGACGGCTGTCCTCTACCTTGATATATGTAATTCCATCGATCGGCGTTACATCCTTTTCTACGACAATGGCCGCTGCTCCCTTTGCTGCCACATCCGGAATAAACTCATGTGCATCACGCACACTTCCGCTGATGCACACAAACACAGAACCTTTTTCAACCTTGCGGGAATCATACCAGAGTCGTAATCTCTGTCTCCTCGCTTCCCGCCAGTATCTCATATTCCATTTCGTTGATAAGTTCTTTAATTTTCATTTAATTTTCCTCCCATATTCCATGAAACACTTCTGTCGCTTATCCGGTCATATAAATATGATTGTTATCCGGATCATACTCGATGGTCAGATCTCCGCCCCGCAGATGCACCAGAACTTTATTTTCTGTCTTATGATTTAAGATACATGCCATAACCGTGGCACAGGTTCCGGTACCACAGGCAAGCGTCTCCGCAGATCCGCGTTCCCACACCCGCATGGATGCTTCCGTCGGAGAAATAACGTGTACGAACTCTGTGTTGGTCCGTTTTGGAAACCGTGGATGATGTTCAAACTCCGGACCGTATTTTTCCAGTTCAAAATGTTCGGTGTCCTCCACAAAAATTACCGCATGTGGATTCCCCATCGACACGCAGGTCATCTTCCACTCTCTGCCCTCTACTTCAATCGGCTCATCTACCACCTGTTCTCCCGATGCATCTACAGGAATTAAATCCGGTTTTAATATTGGTTCTCCCATATCCACACGAACCAGCGAAACCTTGCCATCCGCAACAGTCAGCTGCAACGTTTTTACCCCGGCTCCGGTTTCAATCGTAATCTCTTTCTTATCCGTCATTTTATGATCATATACATATTTTGCGACACAGCGGATTCCGTTTCCACACATCTCCGCCTCCGAGCCATCCGCATTGTAAATCCGCATCCTGAAATCCGCGATATCCGATGTCCAATAGTGATCAGACCATCCGATCCGATTCCAAAATGGCGGTCACTCACTGCAATTGATAACTTTGCAGGATCTGCTATCTTTTCCTCAAACAAATTGACATATACATAATCATTTCCGCACCCATGCATTTTTGTAAACTTCATATTTCTACACTCCTTTTTTTCTTTTCCATCCTGTCGATTCAGAGCTTCTATTCTAAGTATACCCGCACGATCCGTCTTCTAACAACTACAGTGCTTTTTATATTGCAAATTGTGTGGAAACATAGTACACTTAATCTAATTAATATTTACAGGAGATTTATGCAATGTCAGAACTCTCACATTATGAAAAAAACAGGATATCTTCATGACGATTTTAAGATTTTTCACTTAAAAGATACCTCTATGCACCCGATTGACTTTCATTACCACGATTTTCATAAAATTCTGATCTTTCGCAAAGGAAATATTTCTTACAATGTGGAAGGACGTACCTATGATCTGATACCGGGGGATATCGTATTCGTTCCCGCAGGTACGAGTCCACCGTCCGGTTCTGCACAGTTCTGAAATTTATGAGCGCATCATCATCTATATTTCCAGACACTACCTGGATGCCTGTCATGATTCCGACGATCTCTCACTCTGCTTAAAAGAAGCTCATCAGAAAAAATCGCATGTACTGCGTATTCCGGCACTGAAGACAACACAGATTGCAAGAATTATCCACGATCTGGAACAATCTCTGGATTCCAGAGAATACGCAAACGAACTTTATCATAAACTTCTTTTTCTGGAGCTGATGGTCCAGTTAAACCGTGCAGCTCTCTCCAACCGCATTGAATATCTTTCTACCACAGCCTCAAATCATAAAATGATCCATGTGATAGATTATTTAAATGCACATTTAACAGATGACATCACCATCGACTTTCTTGCCGAACATTTCTATCTGAGCCGGTATCATCTCATGCATGCCTTCAAGGAAGAAACCGGTTATACGATCGGAAACTATCTGACCACGAAGCGCCTTTTGCTGGCAAGAGATCAGATCGCCCAGGGGAATCCATCACCACCGCATGTTATGCCTGTGGTTTTCACAATTATTCCACCTTTTCCCGGGCATACCGCAAACATTTTGGCTGTTCTCCCAGAGAACAGCGCAATTGATCTGTCTGCCTGTTACATTTTGCGCTCTGCAAGGGTGTTGATCAGCGCAGGAATCAGCTGTTTCTTTCTGGATACCACATTTTCCAGCATAATCCCCTGATCGGAAGGCTCGCAATTATAAGCTGCCGCAACCAGCTGCGATGCATCCGCACCGCGATAAATCAGATAAGTAGACTCATTTAAGATATCCGTCAGCATGACAAAAATCATCTGGATCTGTTTTTCTCCCATCATCTGTTCCAGTTTCGGCTCAATACGTTCCTGCACCTTATCCAGTTCGGTGCGTCCCATCGCGCTGATCTGCGCCACGCCAAAACTCACATCCTCAGCATGGAAAATTTTAAAATCCTGATTTAAAATTTCTTCTTCTGTTTTATTATCAAAATTGCTTCCCGCCTGAAACATTGCTAAGGCAAGCTCCTCGACCTTAACCTCTGCAATCTCCGCCAGCCGGAGTGCTGCTTCCCTGTCTATCTGTGTACAGGTCGGTGAGCGGAACATCAGCGTGTCAGATAAAATGGCTGCACACATCAGTCCTGCCATCTGCGAGGTGATCGTAATTCCCTTTTCCTGATACATCTGATAAATGATGGTGGATGTACATCCAAGCGGCTGATTGCGGAAATACACCGGAGACATGGTCTCAAGGCTGCCCAGCCGGTGATGATCGATAATCTCTAAAATTTCCGCCTCATCGATATTGGATACTGCCTGTGATTTTTTCATTGTGGTCCACAAGGATCAGTTTCTTTTTCTCTGCTTTCATCAAATTTCTGCGGGAAAACATACCCACATAGTTCTGGTTTTCATCGAGAACCGGGAAATCCCGATGCCGTATATTGGCTACGGTCTCTCTTACCTCATCCACGTAATCATCCAGATCAAAATGAATGATTCCTTTTTTTGTCATAAAATGCTTGATCGGCATACTCTGGTTGATCAGACGGGCCGCGGTAAACGTATCGTACGGTGTACTGATCAGAACGACTTCGCGTTCCTTTGCCGCCTCGATCACTTCCTGACTGATTTCATATCCGTTAGTAACAATCATGCAGCTGCAGTTTGATGCAATGGAAAGCATCTGCGACTCTTCCCCGTCCCCGATCATAACCAGGTCATCCTTGTCTATGGCAGAAGTCACTCCTTCCGGTGTACCGATTCCGATTACCACCTTGCCGTGAACAAAATACGCATGTTCATTTCCTGTCAGCAGCTGTCCATCCAGCGTCTCTACAATATTCTTGTACTGGGTACGTGCGGTAGAAAGGATGGTATTATCATATACATCCATGTAGGATTTTGCAATATCTCCTGTTACAATCAGTCCTTCCAGCTTATTTTCCCGCACCACCGGAAGTGTAACAACCCCGAGGATCTTCATCATCTCCCATGCCTTTTCATAGAGATATGACTGTTTACTCCCTCTGTACGGCGTATCTGAATATCCTTGATCTGTGTTCCGACATCCGAAATCATTGCCGGGGCCTCTGCATGAAACCTTTCCAGAACATACGCCGTCTCCGCATTTACAGATCCGGCTCTCTTTGCAATATAGGTCATTCCGTAGCTGTTTTGGGATTCTTTTTTCTATTTCATTTTCAGGTTTGCATAAGAAATCGCTGCACATATGGAGTCTGTATCCGGATGCTTATGTCCTACAACCAAAACTTTCTTTTTTGCCATATCAGATTCTCCTATTCACATTTCTCTTTTCGAATTGTTCTATCTCTTTTTTGAGACAAAAAATGCAATCCTCATTCTTTTGAGAATTGCATATCCTTATTCTAAAAAACGCAATCACGCCCACACTAACCAGCAGGACAAAAGTAACACCACCAGATTCACGATTCCAAGTATCATTCCCGTCAGGGAAAAATACGGACCGGATGCATTCTGCTTTCCATAACGGTAAGCTTGTCCAGGCGTTCATCCATGCTGCGGAACAGATCCGAAATATTTCGGTAGCATTTTACATTTTCTGTATGTACTTTCTCGGAGATTTCTGTTTTTGCCGTGGTCAGCTGTTCTTCGATCTGCGCAAGAGAATCTTTCAGTTCCTTTGCTTTTTTTCTTCATTTAAGCGTTTGCCGTCTGCCACATCTTCCTTCATGGAAACTTCGATTTCTTCCATCTTGGCAGACACTTTGCCGATCAGACGATCAATCTGCTTTTCCACTTCCGCAGTGAATCCATCTGCTTTTTTCTGACGTTCCTCGAGAATCTGCCCCAGAGCATCTGCTTTCTCCTGACGTTCATCCACTAACGTCTGCAGTTCCTGTGCCTCCGTCTCTCTGGAATCAAGCAATGACTGTAACTGCTTGGCGCGTTCTCTGAATTCATCAATCTGGCTAAGTAAGAAATCTTCCCTGCTCACAACATTAACTTTCCTTTCCTGTACTTCGGGCTGTATTTCCGTGTCCGGCTTTGTCTCTTTTGTCTTCTGCGAAAAAACCTCCTGCGGTTTTTTCCTGAGCAGATGCACGCATCCGTTCTTCATATGCAGCTTTCCGACGATTGTGCGCAATCTGTCTGCGCAGCTCAACAATAATCCAGACATTTTTTCCTCCGCTGTATCAGTTCCTCTGTTTATTGTATCATTCTCCCACGTATTTGTAAACAAAAAAGACTGCCAGCATGACGGTACTGGCAGTCCTTCTCCTTTATAATATTCAGATCTTAAGCGATTCCGTTTACTAATTTTGCTAAACGGGAAACTTTACGAGCTGCGTTGTTCTTGTGATATACACCCTTAGAGCAGGCACTCTCGATAACTGAAGAAGCATCCTTATATGCAGCCTCTGCAGCAGCCTTATCCTTTGCAGCAACAGCAGCCTCTACCTTCTTGATTGAAGTCTTAACTTCAGAACGGATTGCTTTATTTCTTGCAGTCTTTGTCTCTGTAACTAAAATTCTCTTCTTAGCAGATTTAATGTTAGCCAATCTGTACACCTCCATATCAAACTGTAATTTGTTTCCTGCGGTGAAACAGACACGGACGCTTCATCGCAAACATACTAGAATATAATATGTCAAGCTGTCCCTTCTGTCAAGATGTAATTGAAAAAAAGTTGTAAAGTCTGCCAATATGTATATAATGTAGACATGAAAACGATTGATAACGACATCAAAACAGGACAATTCAAACAGATTTATCTGTTATACGGAGAAGAGCAGTATCTGATCCGCCAGTACCGGGACAAATTAAAGCATGCACTGGCAGCGGATGATGATACCATGAACTTTTCTGCTTTCTCCGGCAGCGACATCAACCAGAAAGAGATCATCGATCTGGCAGAGACACTGCCTTTTTTTTGCCGACCGCAGACTCATTCTGATCGAAGACAGCGGTCTGTTTAAAAAGCGCCGAAGAACTTGCCGATTACATGTCTTCCATTCCGGAAACCACTTATTTTGTCTTTGCGGAAAAAGAAATAGACAAGAAAACAAAGATGTACAAGCAGGTGAAAAAAAAAACGGAAGCATCGTGGAATTTCCGCGTCAGAATGAGACGACTCTCTCCCGCTGGATCGAGGGAAGAATCCGCAGAAACGGAAAAAATATTACAAGAGATGCCTATGCGCTCTTTATCCGTAAAACCGGTGATGACATGGAAAATATCGACAAAGAGCTGGAAAAACTCCTCTGCTACACACTGGAAAAAGACTATATTGATATCTCCGATGTGGAAGCCATCACCACCGAACAGACCGAGAATAAAATCTTTGACATGATTGATGCAGTGGCACTGCACCAGCAGAAAAAGGCACTGGATCTTTATTATGATCTTCTTGCTCTCAAAGAAGCTCCGATGCGTATTCTTTTTCTGCTTTCCAGCCAGTTTCTGCGTCTGATGATTGTCAAATCCATGACCAATCAGGGATTTGGCAACAAAGAAATTGCTTTAAAAGCCGGCTGCCCGGAGTGGGCAGTCCGCAAATACCAGTCGCAGAGCCGTGCTTTTTCCATGGATCAGCTCAAACAGGCGATCCGCGATGGTGTGGAATACGAAACTGCAGTAAAAACCGGACACATGAATGACCAGATGGCCGTTGAACTGTTTCTGGTACAGTACAGTGCCGGAAAATAATTTTTTCTATTTCACATAAGTTTCACACACCAGCTTATTTTCGATGACGCGCACCCGTATCCTTCCGCCTTCGATGGTGCAAAAAAATCTGCTGCCGCTCTCTTTGATCCTTTGTACGGCATCCGGGCTCGGATGTCCGTAACGATTATCCTTTCCGGCTGAAGCAACCGTAATTTCCGGCCGGATACACTTCAATAACGCTTCTGCGTTCGCATAGCGCGATCCATGATGATCCGCCTTAAAAACCAAAACCTTATCCCATTTTCTGCGCCGGAGCAGCTGCTCTTCCACATCTGTGGAGATATCTCCACCAAACAGAGCGCTTATATCCCCCTCTTCAAATTGCAGTACCAGACACAGATCATTGACATCCTCCGCTTTATCTGAAGCTTTGGGATACAGACAGCGCATGGCTGCACGTTTGCTTCTTACCGTATCCCCCGCCTGCATATAAAGCACTTTCGTTCCATGGCTGCGGCCAGTTCTGCCAGCTCTTTTGTCTTTGCTTTTTTTTCCACTGCTTTTGCAAACACCAGATACTCCACACGGTATCCGGACACAAGAACCTCCTTAAGACCGGACACATGATCGGTATCCGTATGACTGACAAACCAGTAAGAAATCTCTGACACTCCTTTTGCCTTTAAAAACGGCAGAATCCGGTACTTTCCACCTGTTTCACATCGGTGCTCCCACCATCAATAAACATGGAAGTCCCGCCGCCCGTGCACAGATAAATACCGTCTCCCTGTCCCACATCAAGGAAATCAATCTCAAACGATTTCTTCTGTGGAAAAAAAGAAGAAAAAGCAGAAGAAACGCAATAAAACAGGAAAAAACTATGCCCTGCAGACGTTTCTTTCTTCGGCTTACACACAGATCTGCCGTTTCCCTGCAGTCTTTATGCTTTTCATTTCTGCGTGCACAGGCATAGATCGCCAAAAGAAACACTCCAAGCCCCAGGTAATACCAAAAGATCCGCATATGCGCAGGTTTCCCTGTGATCCTCTGCGCACCCGGAATCTTTAAGGAAACCTCACACAGAAACCGGTAACTGTCGAGCATCCAGCCACAGGGCGCAAACAGAACACGCCCCGCAGGCAAAAACGCCATCCCCACAATCACCCCAAGCACAGTAAGCCCCAGTAATCCGTTGACCACCGCAAGTACAAACAGATTTATCAGCATCGCGTACACGGGAATTTCATAATAAGAATATGCGACCAGCGGGATGGTAAACAACTGGATTGCAAAACTTACCAGAATTCCTTCTTTTTGTCTTGAGAAAAATGTTTTTTGATGGTTTCCTCTCCGGTCTGCTGTCTGCGTTTCCATGAATGTTCCCATTCCAGCAGTATATTGGCTCCCACTCCGATGGCAATCACCGCCATCACGGAAAACACAAATCCGGAATACGATAGCAGAAACGGATTTTCCCACAAAAGTACGAGCACAACAATTCCAAGCGCATTTAACATGTCATAGGCATATCCTGTCACATCCGCAAACAAATAAATCAGACACATGCCCACCGCCCGTTGTGTAGATACCCCGTTTCCGCTTAAAACCGCATAGGAAATCAAAAAAACGGTCGTTGCCAGCGCTGCTGTCACATACCGGGTATGCAGTCGTTTCCGCAGCAGGCGGTACAGTCCCATCCCCAGAAGGGAAATATGAAGTCCGGAAATAGCAAGCACATGGGCGATCCCCGCTCTCTGATACAAAGATTTTATCTCTGCATCCAGAGCCCCCTTTTCCCCTAACAGCATCGCAGAAAGCACGCCATCGTCCCGGATAGAATGCCGGATCACGTCATTTGCACGCTTTTTCATATTCTGTAGTGCGCACCGGTAACGATCCGGTGTTCCATAGACCCGGCTGATCTTTGTGACCCATATGCCGAAATCAATTTTCTGACTCTGGTAAAACTGCCGGGCATCAAACATCCCTTCATTGGATGCTTCTGTAAATAATGAAATTGTACCCTCAATATTCAGGATTTGTCCAGCCGAATGGCTGGCAGAAGAAACATATGCGATTACATCATTGCATGGCAGTGTCTGCGATTCTGCTTCCACCGTGCAATCTTTTAAATAGTAATAAACGCATCTGGTTTTCGGTTCTATCCGATCAATCTTTCCCGCCAGGCGAACCTCCTGGCCATCTGTGAGTTTCTGCAGGTACTGCTGCCTGAAATCGATCTGTCGCTGCATCTGCAGCATCCCCAAAAAAACATACCGGGAAGTCCTGCCGCAAACAGAACTTTCCGCATCCCCCGTTCCTTCCATGGAGTGGTATATACCAGTAACAGAACTGCCAGCACACCCCATGCCGGCAGCTGCTCTCTGACACACACAATCCCCAGCAGAAACTCTGTGGCAAGCAAAAGAAATGGTCTTTTCCTCACGCTTTCTTTTCCTATTCCGTAGATTCTACTTTCTCATCGCTTTCTTTTGTGACCAGACGGTCATCTGCCTTGTACATCTTTGATAGTTTATACGTGTAACGGCATTTGCCACTGGTGTCTCCGTTGATGGAAATCTGTACTTTATCGATTCCCGTCAGTTCCGTCAGGGAATCCACGATAGAGTATAAAACAACAGGTTCTGAGATTTCCTGATTCTGATTCAAAAACATTTCATCCAGATTGACATAGCAGACCCCATCCACCACTGTGATCGTAATCAGTTTCGTCTCCGAAGGAATCGTTGCCAAGAGTCCGCTTTTTCTTGGTCCCTCAATCAGCTGTTCCATCACCAGTTTTTCCAGTGAAATGTTGGAACTGTAATGTACCTCTCTGGTTTCCGGAACCAGTCTGGTACCCGCCTTATTTGAAAAATAAAGTTTCAGTGTTGCTTTCTGGCTGGAATTGATCTGTTCTCCCGGATTTTCCACAAAACTGTCCAGATTCATGGCACCTACATTTGCTCCCGAGGCATCCACAAGTGGTTTTCCATCCACAGTAAAGGTCACATACTGGCTCAGCTGCAACAGTGTCTTTGCAATTGCAGCCCTAGTCAGAATCTCTTCCGTCGGTTTCATATCGTAATATTCCTTGCTGAAATCCACCGTAATCTGATAAGAGATCAGATCTATATTCTGGATTTTTACTTTGCGTGGAATGGTTCTTCGAAGCGTTGCATCCTCCGGCTGTGTCTGCAGATCTTTGAGCAGTTCCTTCACCTGTGCTTTGCCGGATGAAGTATGCTGCAGGGTAATCTTTTTTTCGCAACAACCTTTGTCAGCTCATTGTTTACATAAAATACAAAATAGTCTTTTTATCTTCTTTTTTTCCACATCCGGCAGCCATTGTGAGTACCATTGCCACAAGGAGTATGATTGAAATTATTTTTTTCTCATCTTTTTCCTCCTATGCAATATAGTTGAGCGGAATACGAACATCAAAGGTTGTTCCCTCGCCCATCACAGAATGTACTTTAATTGCGCCGCGATGCATCAGTATGGAATTTCTTGTAATCGCAAGTCCTAGTCCGGTTCCTCCGATCTCACGGGAATGGGATTTATCCACCCGGTAAAATCGTTCGTAAATATGATCCAGAGACTCCTCCGGAATACCGATTCCGGAATCTTCTACTTTCAGGTAGAAATACTGGTGATCCGCATTCAGCGATACGTGTACCCAGCCCTCTCCGTCATTCCGGTTATATTTGATTGCATTCTCCACAAGATTTGTGATCGCAAGCGTGATTTTTACCTCATCCACTTCTGCGGTAACCGGGCGGAAACTCTCAAGGACAAGTTCCACTTTCTGCTTATCCGCAATCGGCTGCAGACGTTTTAAAATCTGCTCTAAAAGTTCATTGATATTGACGGAAGATACATTCAGCCCTGCTGCAGACTTATCCATCTTCACCAGAGAAAGCAGATCGTTGATGATCTTTGTCTCACGCTCAATCTCGTTGGTGATATCTTCCATAAATTCCTGATACAGTTCCTTCGGCGCATCCGGCATGCTATTGATCGAATCCGCCAGCACTTTCATGGATGTCAGCGGTGTCTTTAACTCATGAGACACATTCGATACAAACTCCTGACGGGAATCATCCATGACTTTGATCCGGCCAAGCATCTGATTGATCTTCTCACAGATTCCCGCCGTCTCCGTGTAATCATTGACCTGAAGATTGTACTCTCCGTATCCGTTTTTGATTGCAGCGATTCCCTCTTCGATCTTCTGCAACGGCTTCAGGAAATACAAAAGCAGAAGGATTGCAAAAAAACACAATTGCAATTCCGACCATGACCATAACGATCACCGCCACCTGTCGCATATATGACTGGTTGATCACAATATTGTCCGTAGAAACACTGATCAGCATAACTCCGATCACCGTTTCACTTTTTATCATCAGGATCGCTGATCGGGATCGTCATCTCAATGTAATGGTTCTCCGAATCATAATGCACAATATCCTCGCCCTTGAAACTGCGCATGACCTCCTCTGCAATGATCAGCTTATGGTCATCGAGATTATACGTGTCATAATAAACTTTGCAGTTGTCATCCACAACAATGACACGACCATCATAGATGGTCGTGAGCATATCAATCTGTGTCTGAATATTGCTGGACGATACATCCGCCCCCAGCTTCATATATTCACTTGTCGCTATCTGATTTGCCAGAATTTTTGCCTGGCTTAAGATTTCACTTTCCCGGATAGAAACGGCACGCTTTTCGTAATATTTTAAAACTGCTGCCGAAAGAATCAGACTCGGTACGACCGCAATCACAACGATCAAAAGAATCAGCCGAAATTTTAAACTTTTTAAGAACTGAAGAAACTGTTTACTCTTCTGCATGGAAAAACCTTTCTGCCTTCTCGTCTATTTCTGGTAATAATAATATCCCACACCCCATTTTGTGTGCACGTATTTCGGTTCACTTGGGTTGGTTTCGATCTTTTCACGCAGACGACGTACATGCACATCCACTGTACGCACGTCTCCCGGATAATCTTTTCCCCAGACCAGTCCGAGCAGATTTTCCCTGCTGTATACTTTATTTTCATTTTTCACAAGAAGTTCCAGCAAATCAAATTCTTTTGCGGTAAGGTTTACTTCCCTGCCTGAAATAAACAGCCGTCTGCTGTCACAGTCCAGACGCAGATCCCCTTTCTCCACAATCGAAGAAACTTCTTTCTTTTCTCTCTCTGGTCCTGCGGTACGACGCATGATCGCTTTGATACGCGCTTTCACCTCAAGAATATTAAACGGCTTTGTGATATAGTCATCGGCACCATAATCAAGTCCCAGAATCTTATCCATATCGTCGCCCTTCGCTGTCAGCATAACAATCGGCATATCAGAAAATTCACGAATCGCCTGACATACTTCGAATCCGCCCATCTTCGGAAGCATGATGTCCAAAAGGATCATATCATACTCATTTGCTTTCGCCATATTCAGCGCTTCTTCTCCATCGTATGCACAATCCCCTTCCATCCCGTCCTGTTCCAGACTGAACCGGATTCCTTACGATTAATTTCTCATCATCTACTACGAGAACTTTCTTTGCCATATTACACCTCAACGAATCGTTATATAATCTTTCATTTTCTCAAAAAGTGCGCTTTTGATTCCGGATACCTGCATGATATCTTCGACTTTCGCAAACGGCCCGTTTTTCTCCCGGTATGCAAAATTGCCGCCGCCCGTGTCTCTCCGATTCCCGGAATGGTCACAAGCTGCGTGGCATCCGCCGTATTGATATCAATCCGCCCATCCGATTCTTCCACAGTGGCACCGGCTGCCTCTGCCGATGCTTTCCTCTCCCTTGCCTCTTCCTCTGTGGGAAAATAAATCATCTGTCCGTCCGAAAGCTTCTCAGCAAGATTCCAGTATTCGCGGCTGGCAGCTTTGGTCAGTCCTCCTGCCGCCTCCACCGCATCGCAGATGCGCATACCGTCTTTCAGCTGATAGACACCGGGAGCTGCTACCTCCCCGCATACATATACCTGTACCGTCTGGTCGGATTTTAATGTTTCTTTTTGTTCCGTTCGTTCCGTTTCCACCGTCTGCTCCTGTGTCTGAGTGGTATCCAGATATGGCACTTCCTCCCTGCCACATCCCGTCAGATACAGGCATGCCAGAATCATACAGCACTTTTTTATCCAATGTTTTTTTCATCTCATTTCTCCCTTTCCGGGGCGAAACGAGTCTCAATGCATTTCTATTTTAACGATTTTTTGTTACTTTTACAAGTGTAAGTTATTCCTGCACAGAAAGTAATGCTTTTTCCAGCTTTTCAATCATTTCATCCACATGCTGTTTTTCGATGACAAGCGGTGGAACAAAACGAAGGACATCCGCTCCCGCTGTGATCACGATCAGTCCCTGCTCAAGTGCTGCGGCTGCCACTTTTCCAACTGGAAGCTTGCAAACCACACCCTGCATCAGACCTTTGCCTCTGCGTGTTACAAGGAAGTCATATTTTTCTACCAGCTCATCCAGTTTCTGTTCCAGATAAGGCGCTACTTCCTTTACATGACCTAAAATGTCACAGGCTTTAAACTGATCAAATACTGCCGAAACGGCTGCTCCGACAAATGGGTTTCCACCATAGGTCGTTCCGTGGTCTCCCGGTGCCAGCGATTTGTCTGCCACACGCTGTGTCAGGAAAAATGCACCGACCGGCACTCCACATCCGAGTGCTTTTGCACAGGTCATGATATCCGGTTTTACTCCGTAATTCTGCCATGCGAACATCTCGCCGGTACGTCCCATGCCACACTGGATCTCATCTAAGATTAACAGAATATCCTTTTCATCACAGAGCCTGCGCACGCCCTCGATAAATGCAGGATCGGCCGGATAAATTCCGCCTTCTCCCTGTACCGTCTCCACAATAACCGCACAGGTCTTGTCCGTTACCAGTTCTTTTACACTTTCTAAATTGTTATACTCTGCAAATTTCACACCCGGCATGAGCGGAGCAAACGGTTCCTGATAATGGGCATTTCCGGTTACGGAAAGTGCTCCGATACTTCTTCCGTGGAAAGAATGTTTCATGGCAATGATTTCATGGCCGGCATGTCCGTCTCTGGTATATGCATATTTTTTGCAGCTTTGATGGCTCCCTCAATGGCCTCCGTACCGCTGTTGGTAAAGAAAATACGATCCATTCCGCTGGCTTTTAGTGCTTTCTTTGCCGCCTCAATGGTCGGGACATTGTAATAAAGATTTGACGTATGCAGCAGTTTATCCACCTGATCCTTCAGCGCATTTTTATACGCCTCATTGCTATAGCCCAGCGCACATACGGCGATTCCGGCTGCGAAATCCAGATACGCTTTTTTGTCTGTATCGTAAAGGTATACGCCCTCACCATGATCAAGTACAAGTGAAAAACGATTGTAGGTATGCAGCAGTTCCTGCTCCGCGGTATCAATATATTCCTGTTTGTTCATTGTTCATCCACACCTCTTATCCCTTATTTGTTCTCATTGTAAAAACGATGTTCTTCATCACCTAAAATTGCAGTACCGATTCCGCGATTGGTAAAGATTTCCAAAAAGCAGGCAATGTGCGATTCTTCCATCGAGAATATGCACACGGGATACTCCGTTTTCAATAGCGTCAATGCAGTTATTCAGCTTTGGAAGCATACCGCCGCCGATATATCCGTCTGTAATCAGTTTTTCTGCATCGGAAACCGTAAGTTCGGAAATCAGGGTGGACGGATCTTCCGGATCTTTGTATACTCCCTCGATATCGGTTAAGAATGCCAGTTTCTCTGCGGAAACTGCACGGGCAATCGCACATGCCGCATCATCCGCATTGATATTATATGTATCATAATTGTCATCCAGACCGATCGGGCAGATAATCGGAAGGAAATCTTTCTCCAGCAGATCATACAGAATCTTTGGATTCACATCCTTTACTTCTCCTACATATCCGATGTCCTGACCATCCGACAATTTCTTTTCCACCTTTAACAGACCACCGTCTTTTCCACTGATGCCGACCGCCTGCACCCCAAGTTCCTGCACCATGGATACCAGTGATTTGTTGACACGGTTTAACACCATCTCTGCAATCTCCATGGTAGGCGCATCCGTCTTACGCAGTCCATTGATAAATTCCGGTTCCATTCCTGCTTTGGCAACCCATTTGCTGATCTCCTTGCCACCGCCATGCACAATGATCGGTTTGAATCCAACCAGTTTTAACAGGGTGACATCCTGAATGACCTGTTTTTTCAGTTTCTCATCTACCATCGCTGATCCACCGTATTTTACAACGATGATCTTGCGGTTAAAACGCTGGATATAAGGCAGTGCTTCGATTAACACCTGTGCTTTTTCCAATGCGTTTAAATTCTCACTCATAACATTCTCCTTACTGATTAAATCTCGTAATATTTGCTTCGTTCAATGTAAAATCGTAATAGTTTAAGTCTTCCCTGAAACACCAGCCGGCATCTTTCCAGAAATGATTTCCCAGCTCATTGCTCTTAAATGCGATCAGGCTGACCTTGTTGATTTTTTTCTTCCTGCAGGGCGCGCATACATGCGACTGCCATGGCTTTTCCGATTCCGTTCTTCCGGTAATCTTCGTGCACACAGACATGATATAAACATCCGCGTCTCCCGTCATGACCGCAGAGAATGGCTCCCACGATCTTTCCATCTGCTACCGCTACCATACTCGTGGTCGGATTTCTTTTTAAAAACCGCTCCACTCCTTCTTTGGAATCATCGATGGAACGGATTCCAAAACCGTGGATGCCCATCCACAACGCATACACCTCATCATAATCTTCCAGTGTCATCACACGGATTGTATATTCTTTACTCATTATTCACCTCATTATAGAGCTCATTGTATGAGAGTTCGCTTACGCGGAAACAATGAGCGTAGGAAATGCATCAAACAGATGCATTTCATTATGGAAACATCGGAACCATGGAAAGTCCTTCTGCCTCATCAAATCCGAACAGCAGATTCATGTTCTGTACGGCCTGTCCGGCTGCACCCTTGACCAGATTGTCCAGTGCACCCATCATCACAACTCTGCCGGTACGCTCATCAATCACAAAGTTTACGTCCACGTAATTGCTGCCCTCTACCCACTTCGTTTCCGGGCACACACCTTTCTTTAATACACGCACGAAACGTTCCTTTGCATAATATTTATCGTAAGCAGCCTTCAGTTCCTCATAAGAAGGATAGGTACCATCCGGCTTTTTGATCAGGGTTGCATACTCTGTCGCAAGAATTCCACGGTTCATCGGAACCAGATGCGGCGTAAAATTCACGGTAATCTCTTTTCCTGCCGCATAGCCGAGCTGCTCCTCAATCTCCGGTGTATGTCTGTGTGTTGTCACACCGTATGCTTTCATACTCTCGTTCACTTCGCAGAACAGGTTCGGTGTCTTTGCACCACGTCCCGCTCCGGAAGTACCAGATTTTGCATCAATGATCAGTGTATCCGGATCAATCAGTCCCTCTTTTACCAGCGGATAAGCTTCAAAATGGAACAGGTCGTATAACATCCCGGATTTGCAATCAGACGGGTCTGGGTGGTCACCTTATCACGGTTAATCTCACAGAGTCCGTAAACGGCTTCCTTAATAAACTGTGGACTCTTATGCTCAATCTTATACCATTTTTCATATGTAGCAATATCTTTGATACGGAAGTCCGCACTCAGATCAATGATCTTTACCTTATTTAAAATATCCTCATTCAGCACACCTGCCAGAAATCCCTGTGGTGTTGCCGTGAAAATCACATCCACGCGGGAAGCAAGCTCATCCATGTTATCACCCAGACAGTCTGCATCGACAAGTTCAAAAAGTTTCTGTAAATATCTGCATAATTTTCATCGATATAGCTTCTTGATCCAAACCATTCGATCTGTGCCTCTTTATGATTCAATAAAATACGCACCAGTTCTGCTCCTGCATAACCGGTCGCTCCGATAATTCCTACCTTTACCATGTTTCTTACCTTTTCTTTCTTTTAAAATATGATTCTACCCTATAATAGTCCATCTTTTTCCATCCGTAAATAGCAAATATTCACAAATTTATGTATATTTATGCAATTTTATGTATATTTTTTCACTTGTGTTTTCATTTGGATTGATGTATAGTAGGGTTAGTCGTACGAGAGCGTACAATTCCATATAGAAAGAAAGGATACAATCTTATGAAGAAAAAAGTTGTTTTAGCTTACTCCGGCGGACTCGATACTACCGCTATTATCCCTTGGTTAAAGGAGACTTATGGTTATGAGGTTGTCTGCTGCTGTATCAACTGCGGACAGGGCGAAGAATTAGACGGACTGGAAGAAAGAGCCAAATTATCCGGCGCTTCTAAATTATATATCGAAGATATCACAGATGAGTTCTGTGACGATTACATCGTACCTTGTGTACAGGCTGGTGCTGTATATGAGCACAAATACTTATTAGGTACTGCCATGGCACGTCCTGGTATCGCAAAGAAACTGGTAGAGATCGCCAGAAAAGAAAACGCTGTTGCAATCTGCCACGGTGCTACCGGAAAAGGAAATGACCAGATCCGTTTCGAGCTTGGTATCAAAGCACTTGCTCCGGATATCAAAATCATTGCTCCTTGGCGTGATGACAAGTGGCAGATGGATTCCCGTGAGGCAGAGATCGCATACTGCAAAGCACACGGAATCGATCTTCCATTCGGCACAGACCAAAGTTACAGCCGTGACCGTAACTTATGGCATATCAGCCATGAAGGACTTGAGCTGGAGAATCCTGCAAACGAGCCAAATTATGATCATCTTCTGGTTCTTGGTGTTTCCCCTGAGAAAGCTCCGGACGAAGGCGAATATGTCACCATGACCTTTGAAAAGGGTGTTCCAAAGACGGTAAACGGAAAAGAAATGAAAGTTTCCGATATCATCCGTGAATTAAACCGTCTCGGTGGAAAACATGGTATCGGTATCGTTGATATCGTAGAAAACCGTGTCGTAGGTATGAAATCCGTGGTGTATATGAGACTCCTGGCGGAACGATCCTTATGGAAGCACATGACCAGCTGGAAGAACTGGTTCTCGACCGCGATACCTTATCTGCAAAGAAAGAGATGGGCAACCGCCTTGCCAATGTAGTATACGAAGGAAAATGGTTCACTCCTCTGCGTGAAGCAATCCAGGCATTTGTTACTTCTACCCAGAAGTATGTCACCGGAGAAGTAAAATTCAAACTCTACAAAGGAAACATCATCAAAGCCGGCACAACTTCTCCATACTCTCTCTACAGTGAGTCTCTGGCAAGTTTCACAACCGGTGATCAGTACGATCATCACGATGCAGACGGATTCATCACTCTGTTCGGACTTCCGCTGAAGGTTCGTGCACTGATGATGCAGAATGTAGATAAAAAAGATCTGGATAAATAAATCCCCAGAATAAAAAGAAGCACCGCAAGTCGCGGTGCTTCTTTTATTTTTTCGATTGTTACCCGGATTTTATTCTGCCGGAAACCAGGAAGCAAGCTTTACTTTGCTGCTGCCATCTGCCTTATAGCAGTAAACCGCAAGTTTCTCAGTCACATCAGCTCCCTTGTACGGAACATTTGCTTCCACGAATACATAATTTCCACAAACCGAGTATTTTTCAATGCCAAGTTTAAAGGATGCCACAAGGTTTTTCTTTCCCGTCCTGTTATCTGTCCGGTAGAGTTTCGTCTGCATGTACCGATCCTTTCCTGTCGTACTATAGGTATACGTTCCATCATTGACGGCTTCCAGCGAAACACTCAGATAATTTTCATCCTTAACAGCAAAGGAACCTCTCTGATAACTGTTTCCCTCCAGATCATAAAATGTCTTGTTCTCGTTTTCCTTGGTATAGTAAATCTTTCCCTCACTCTGAAACAGGGAATACCGATAAGCATCTCCGCTGTTTACAATCTGTGCAACTTTCTTTTTATCCGTTCCGTCCGTCTTCATGCTCATAACGGTTCCGGTATCTTCCGAATAATTCATGCCATCTTCACTTTTACTTTTCAGTGCCAGATAATAAATCCGTCCATCTACAAGCTGTGGATCACGTCCGAGCGCAAGTTTCTTTGCGGATTTCCCGTCTTTTGCGATCCGGTAAATATATTCTTTTGTTGCATCGGTTCCATAGTAACGGTCCCAGGTTGCATAAATATATTTCTTATCCACAGATAACTGGGAAAAACCATTGCTTCCCTTTTTGTTTTTCCCTATTTTGTAGGAATATACCTCACTCTTTTTGCCTGTTTTGGTGTCGTATTTCATAATTCCCATACGCACACCCATCATTTCAAACGCATAATACAGGTTCTTTCCATCCGAAACCGTACATGACGTACCCTTCATCAACGGTTTTGCCTCCGTCTGCACGTCCGTGTGGATCGGCATCACCTCATTATCATACGATACCTGACCGGTCTGTTCCGTTGTATCTGCAAAAGCTGTAACCGAAGGCATCACCGCACACCCTGTAAAAGTGATCGCTCCTGCCAGTGTCGAGGCAGCCATTGTTTTTTAAACTGATTCCAAGATTTTTGTCTCATCATCCAAGACCTCCATTCCTATCTGTCTTTCATTTCGTCTGCATTGTACTCCCGCTTTTTCAGGAACGCAAGCTGTATCTGAAAAAGATAAGAATTTCATAAGAATCGTAACATCTTCTTAAAATATTAAGCCCAAAGTCCCATTGCCCGTGCGATCATGGCAAGAAGAAACAGGTGTGCCGGATAGAATATATAAAAGAAATATTTCATCTGTTTTCCCCTGGTTCCATTGTAAAAATAAACCGGTATCATATCCAGAAATGCCGCCGCTTCAATGATACTTGCCAGCAGGGTTAAAACCAGAACACCGATACCCATTCCCTTCACTTTCTTCGGATAAAACATGTAAATTGCAAAAATTGTCACAATTCCCGACAAATCGTAATCTGTACGGAAAAGAAGTGCCAAAATCCCCCCGCCGCAACTATCACAATGGTAAGAATCAGGCGGATGACTGCGGCCTTATTTCCGTAAACATCCTCCACAAACTTCTGCTTTATCCCTTCAACACCCCAGATCACCAAAAGTCCGAACAGCAAAGTAAAAAAGACATTGTTGCTGGAAAAATCCCACATTCTCCTGCTGAATGCCAGATCAAACGGAACCTCGGAAATCAGGGCAAACAAAAAAAGCCTCCCCGCATATTTTGCCCTGCTGCGTGTATGGTAAAATCCCTCTACCAGAAGAAAACAGTAAATCGGAAACGCCAGTCTTCCAATGATGCGCATCAAAAATGCGGGATTTTCCAGTCCCGGAATCTGTTCTAAAATAACGGCTGACGTGTGATCAATCAGCATGGAAACCACGGCGATCACCTTTAACCAATAGCCGGAAATTCCCTGTTGTTTAACATTCATAATCCTTCTCCTCTTTATTATTTTGCAAGAAGCTGTGCAATCTCTTCTTTGTATGGCGGAATCGTCTTTTTGGTCTCTCCTCGGCACAAAGCCACGGTGTCTCTAAAATCTTTGGAATTTCCACAAAACGCGGATCGTGGACCAGACGGTACAATGTCTCAAATCCAATGCTTCCTTTTCCAATGTTTGCATGACGGTCTTTATGTGCTCCCAGAGGATTTAAACTGTCATTGATATGAAAAACCGCAATCTGATCCAGCCCGATCACCTTATCAAAAGTCTCGAACACGCCATCATAATCATGCACCAGATCATAGCCGGCATCATTCACATGACAGGTGTCAAAACAGACTCTTAACCGTTCCTTTTTGTGCACTCCGTCATAGATTGCCCTGATCTCTTCAAACGTTCTTCCAATCTCGCTGCCTTTTCCTGCCATCGTTTCCAACGCAATAAACACATCATCCCCGTTGGCATCAAGCACCATATTCAGTCCCCGGACAGTCTGTGCAATTCCTGCCTCCGCCCCCCGCGTCTAATGCAGATCCCGGATGCAGTACCAGAATTTTACTGCGCATGGCAGCCGTGCGCCGGATCTCTTTTTCCAAAAATCCCACCGCAAGTTCAAATGTTTCCGGCTTTACAGTGTTGGCAAGATTGATGATATACGGTGCATGAACCACGATTTCCCGGATTCCAGCCTTTGTGGCATACTCCCAGCCCGCCTCAATATTTAAGTCTTTGATTTCTTTTCTCCGGGTATTCTGCGGTGCCCCTGTGTAGAGCATCAGCACATTTGCCCCATAACGCTCCGCTTCCTTCACGGATGCCAGAAACATCTCTTTTCCTGCCATTCCCACATGAGAGCCTATTTTAATTTCTTCCATTTTATATGTCCTCTGCTTTCAGCTTTTTCTTCTGCTGATGTGCAGTAATTGCGATCAGCAGATTTTGCGGAATAAATCTTCCGCATATCGTTGCTGCCTTGATTTCAGTCGTCGGAACAATGAGCACTTTGCGTCTTTTCATCTGCTTTAATGCATATCCGGCGCAATATTCCGGAGTAATTCCGGCCAGTGCAAATTCAACATTTGCCACTTCATTGAATTCCGTATTCACCGGACCCGGACACAATGCCCCTACATACACCCGGCTGCCTCTCTGCTTCAGTTCCAGCGCCACTGCCCGCGTCAGACTCGCCATATAGGCTTTGGTCGCATAATAGGTGGCCATATAAGGCCTGCCGGAAGCAGTCCTGCCGAAGAAGCGACATTTAAAATGTAACCGCCCTCCTGCTTTTTCCATGCGGCGAAGCATCAGTTTCATCAAAAGATGCATGGCCTTGACATTCACATCAATCATCTGCATTTCCTTCTCTGCATCTGTCTCGAGAAAACTGCCGCAATCCCCAAAACCGGCATTGTTGATCAATATTCCGACCGGAACCGGCTCCAGCTGCTGCATCAGACGGTAACACGCTTCTTTTTCGGACAAATCTGCCGTGATAACCATGCTTTCCGTCCCACTTTTTTCAATTCCTCCGCCAGTGCCTGCAGCCGGTTTTCCCGTCGCGCAACCAGTACCAGACGGTATCCTTCTGCCGCGAGCTGTCTTGCAAATGCCATACCAATTCCAGAGCTTGCCCCTGTAATAACTGCATATGTTTTTTTCATTTTACATCCTCCTAAAGCATAATGAGTATAACACAGCAGCCCCCGGTTGTCTAATAAAATCAGGGCTTACAGAGGTTTCCCCTGTAAGCCCTATGGCAGAAAAATGAGTATAAAACGATTGTTTTAAGGTTCTGGCTTATTTCACCTTTACCTTCATCTTTACTGTTTTCTTGGTTCCGTCTTTTAATGTAACCTCTGCGGTCACTTTTCCGGTTCCTTTCTTCTTTCCAGTAATCTTTCCATTTTTATTTACGGAAACCACAGACTTCTTGGAAGACTTATAGGTAATCTTTGCCACGTTTTCCATATTGAGCTTCTTGTTCCATTTAAATACGGTTGTCTTTTTTGTAGCAACATTTACTGTGGTCTTTGCTGGCTTAACGGTTTTTGCGATCTGCTTTGCCTCAGCCTTTACCTCAGCCTGTGTCTTTACGACATAAGTTCCCTCACCCTTAAATGTCAGTGAGACAGAACCATCCTTTGCGACCTTGTAAGCTTTCCGGTTTACAAGAACCAGTTCCCCGGTCTTTTCATCTTTCTTCATTACAGCAAGTTTTGCACCTGCTTTGACATCTGCTGCATTTACCTGTAAGGTGTATGCTGTTGTTCCATCTGCTTTCTTGACTTCCTGTGTGATGGTTACGTCTTTCGTTCCGGCAGCTTCTGTTACAGCTTGGATCACATCGGCATTTACGGTTGCTTTCACGCCTGTTTTGCTTGTCTTTCCAGTTGCTGCTACTGCTGCCTCTGCGGTTACTTTTCCGCTTGCATCCTTTGTGACTGTTACGGTTGCAGTCGTTCCTTCCGGAAGTTTTTCTGCAGGAATAACGATCGTTGTTGTATCCTTTTGATATCTTCAGAAGGCTTGGTTTGAGTTGTTGTGCTTCCGCTGGAAGAACTTCCACCGGTAGAACCGCCGTTTGTACTTGAATTATTTTTCAGAACAACGGTGCCACCATCTGTTGCCGCTGGAATGATCACTTTAATCTTTCCGTTACTTACCGTATATGTTTTTCCAGAATACAGATCCTTCAAAACAGTTCCATTATTTTCACTAACCGGAATTTCTACAGTCTGTGCAACATCTTTGATATTTAAACCAACATATAATTTTGTTCCTTTGTAGCTTCTGGATACAATATCATAACCATTTTCATCAGATGCTAAAATTGTTTTTCTGTCACCCCTTGCGAATACATCTGTATATGCATTACGGATGGAAAGCATCTTCTTATAATGCTGATAGGTCTTATTGTCACTGTTTACCATTGTCCAGTCAAAATCATAACGGTTTGTCTGATATGGATAATTATTTAATCCCGTCAGACCGATCTCTTCCCCATAGTAAATAACCGGCTGTCCTTTTGCAGTAATCTGCAGGCTTGCGGCTACCATGGATGCCGCAGTTGCTGCATCTTCAGCCATTCCACCATCCAAAAGTTTCTTCTTAAATCCATCCTCGTCATGACTTCCAAGGAACTGACCTGTCATATATGTATTGTTTAATACACTATTTCTGGATGTCAGGAAACTTTCTACGGAAGAAATATTTCCCTTTACAAAATTAGTTGCCTGATCATTAAAATCAAAATCCAGATCCGAATCCATTTCTCCGGTTCCTAAAGTATTGCCATTAGAAGCATAGCCTCCTCCTGCATACTCTCCAATCATCTTAAAATCTGAATCTACTTCCGTCAGAGCATTCTTTAATTCTGCCCAGGTATCATTTTCCACATGTTTAACTGTATCAACACGGAAATATTCGATACCAAAATCTTTCACCCACTGTGTCTGCCACTTTACAAGCTGCGCGCTGACTGCAGGATCTTCTGTTTTAAAATCTGGTAAATTGCTTAAGGAATCTTTCTGATCACTTCCAGATACAATATCGTCTCCGCTTCGGATCATATTACCAAAATCTGTATCATATCCGGCATGGTTAACCACAATATCTACCATAATGCGGATTCCACGGCTGTGTGCCTGGTCGATCAATGTCTGAAATTCTTCTTCTGTTCCAAGCGTTGGGTTCAGCTTTGTAAAATCGCTTGCCCAATATCCATGGTATGCAGCATTGTACGGAACATCTTCTTTTCCCGTGTCAGTGACCTTAACTCCCGGAATATTTTCTACAATAGGAGTAATCCAGATTGTATTAATTCCCAAATCCTCTAAATAGTCTAACTTTTGTGTAATTCCTGCGAAATCACCACCATGATACAGACCTGCATTATCCTTTCCGTAAGTCTGTGCTCCGCTTGCTGTATTGTTTGATTCATTTCCATCAAAGAAGCGGTCCGTTACCATAAAATAAATAACGGATTCATCCCAGTCAAAATCATCTGCATTCTTCTTGTTACGTGCAGCAACTTCCACCTGTACACTTGTGGTATACTCATTTCCATAGATCTGTTACAACAATTGGCAATGTCTTTTTCCTAATGTTATATCAGTTGTAGCTGAAATTGTTACAGCCTGTAAATCTGGTACAATTGCTAATGCACTACTTCCACCTAAAGAAGAAACATCAATGCTTGCAGATGCAACTTCTAATTTCTTCGTATCATTCTTGTCCTGATTTACCGTGAATTTTACAACATTATTCTCGTTATAATTAAATGAAGCGTTCATTACTTCTGCCTGAATAGAAGCATTCAGTTTATAATACTCAATATAGGAATAATCGTTTCCATCTTTCTGCTCCTTCTTATCGTTATACTTGTCTAAAATATATTCCTCTCCCACTTTATAACGATAAAGTGTACGTCCACTTTCTAATTCATTATAGTTATACTCGAAACGATTATTCTCTGCATTATAAGTCATTGGATATTCTTTGCCATCGATATCTACAGACACTTTCATATCTGAAAGCTTATCCTCAATCAATGCATTATCATCCCGATAATAAAATGCGATTTTATTTTCCTTAGGCAATACCTCACACCCCTTGTTATAAGGAGCACTTAATACCGGTTCTTCCCCTTTTTCATGCTTGCGCATACAACGTTCTGCTCTTGTGGAAATGCAATGGAGTGATCTCCTCCATCCTTGATCCAGTCAGAGCCGGAAGGATCCAGCACAACCACGAAATCAACCTTCGTGCAAGTTGATTTAACAGGAACTTTGATCTTCCATTTTCCGTTCCCGTCAGATTCAAATGGTTTGCGTACTTTCTCTTCAATACCAGTAGTCCATGAATAAAACTCCGGAGTGGTTGTCAAAGTATCATTTTCGTATTCCAGACACAGATACCTTGGATCTGCTTTGGTAATGACCGGTTTTTCTATAACCGGTTTTTTCCCAAACACATACCATAAGGTTATTTCTGATTTTTCCTCATTAATAACATAATACTGATTACTATCCTGTCCATCCCATGACCCCGCCGTTGGTCTTCCAATAATCCCAAGCGAATTAAACGAAACTAAAACCGTCCCCTGTAACCAGGTCACATTGTTCTCCGGGTCTTCTTCTGTTTTGTTTAAGGGAACAAACTCTTTTCCACTACCATTTTTATCATATATATATACATCGGATACTCCAGCTTTCATTTCAAAATCTGGAGAATACATATAAATCGTTACTTTATACTGTTTTTCCACAACATTAACAATAACATCTGACGTTTCATTACCAGCAGTTGCGGTTAACTCAACAGTTTTTATTCCACTGCCTTTTTCACATTGATTGTTTCATCTTTCAATGTAACCTTATCACTTAAAGAAGGGTCTTTTAATGTATATGAAACTGTTTCATCACTGCTTGTTCCATCATCGCCATAAAGCTTTAATGTTTTCGGAAGTTCGAGATCCTTACCAGCCAAAGCTTCCATATTTTTTGATTCAAGTCCCGGAACTACTAATCTACTATTGCCGTCTGTCATGGCATCATTTGCAGGGTCTGTGATCCAGCTAGTCCCAATTTTATACTTATACCCATATATTCCTGGATTTTGTTTTTGAACTGTTACGGTGAATTTATCTCCTTCCTTTTTCATTGATAATCCATTATCCCAGTTCGTTCCTGCGACAGTTCCCATAAGCCGAACATCTTCTGCATCTTTATATTCGCCTGTTGCATCCAGATTAAATGTAACTGTACGGTCCTCATGTACAACCGGACTCTGTACTTTTATAACCGGTTTTACCGGTGCGCTGCTTGTAGATTCCTTCCATCCTTCCGGTGCCTGATCCTCGATTACCGTTTCCTCTTGTTCGCCAGTAACCCACTTTTTCTATTTTAGAACCATTTGCCGTAAATCCAATATTACCTGTTTGTTTTCCATTTCCTTTATTATTAAATATACAATGGAATTCCTTCTCTGAATTTGTGCTAATTGTAAAGCTATACCAGCCTTCATTTGCAGAATCTTTTTCTACTTCAGCTCCTGGCCAGCTATTTCATAACCATAACCATCAACAGCCGTCCAGCTATCTCCTTCGGCTATTTTCGTATAAACAGCCTCCCAATTTGTAGAATTTTTGAAGTGCATAATAATTTGTCTGCTGCCTTCTGCTGTTGCCTGTACCGCCCCAATCGGCAAAAGTGTCAGAACCATCGCAATTGCAAGTAAAAAACTTACAAAACGGTTCTTTGTTGAAAACCTTCTCTCTCCCATTTTTTCCTCCTTTTGAATGATTTTTCGGGTTTTTTCGTCTTTCATTATACTTGAAAATGTATACGAAATAAAGTTGGAAAAACTGCCAAAAAAACCTCTGGAAATTTTGTCTAAAAATTCCAGAGGTTTTTTCAACTTATTATACACATTGTATATTCATTTTTATTGCTGCAGTACCAGCTCGCGCCCTGTCACATCCAGTTCCATGCTCTGTGGATCTTTTTTATACTGCTCCAGCACGGTCAGCCACAGCATATGTACTTCGTAGATCAGCATCTGATCCGCCTCCACTGCATACGGAGCCAGAACATCCACATCAAAGAAACGAACGCCAAGCGGTGGCAGAAAAATCAAATTGCAGGACTTCTTTTTCTCTCCGCAGGTGTAGATCTGCTCATAAGAAACCAATAGAAATTCTTTTTTCCTGATCCATACAGTGATAGGAAACAAAACACTCATCAATCACCCAGGTCTCTCCCTCTTCGGTTTCCACTGGTTTCTTCGCCGGATCGTTGTACTCGGTAGTCTGGCACTGAATATCCCAGTGCAGTTTTCCTTCCCGCGTTTTTTGTATCATATCGGTCACTTTACGGACCAGCTGTTCTTCCTTTTTCTTCATTCTTATGCCTGCTCTCTCACATAAATCTGTGACAGATTATTCATGATTGCCGCAGCAACATCCGGTTTATTCATAGAGTAAATGTGAATGTGGTTGACTCCATTGGCAATCAGATCAATGATCTGCTCGGTTGCATAGGCAATTCCTGCCTGCTTCATGGCTGCAGGGTTGTCCCCAAAACGATCCACAATGCTTAAAAATTTGGCAGGAACCAGATTTCCGGTCAGGGAAATCGTTCTCTTCACCTGTGCTGCATTGGTCACCGGCATGATTCCGGCAGTCACAGGAACATCAATTCCTTTGGCAAGTGCCTTATACAGGAAACGATAATAAATGTTATTGTCGAAAACATCTGTGTGGTGAGGAACTCGCATCCTGCGTCCACCTTCTCTTTCAAATGGTCGAGATCTTCATTCATATTGGCAGCCTCCGGATGTCCCTCCGGATAACATGCACCGCCGATACAGAAGTCTCCTGCCTCCCTGATCTCACGAATCAGCTCAATCGCATGGTGATACTGATCCGGAAGCGGAAAATCCGTGTTTGTCGGAATATCCCCGCGAAGTGCAAGGATGTTTTCGATTCCGCGCTCTTTCAGCTCATGGATTACAGTATGTACCTTTTCTCTTGTGGAAGAGACGCATGTCAGATGTGCGATTGCCGGCACCCCATAAGAGTTGATCGCATCTGCGATCTCTACGGTATAATCACTCGTTCCGCCGGTTGCTCCATATGTACAGCTGATATATGCCGGTTTCAACTTTGCGATTTCTGCTGCGATTGCCTTGTAATTCTGCAACTGTGCTCCCTGTTTTGGCGGGGAAAATCTCACATGAGATTGTCACCTCATTCTTCTTTAAAATTTCCGATACTTTCATATTTTTCTCCTGTTGTTAAAATTTTCGAAGCTCATCTGTGCCGTCATCCATAGTATTGACAATACGCTTAATCTGCACAAAATAGGAATAATTATCGTTTACATGAACTTCACAGCGATCTCCGACTTTATGCCCGAAAATAGCCGCGCCAAGCGGTGATTCCCGGCTGATCAGATTCTTCAGTGAATTACTTCTGACTGTTGTCACCAGTTTATATGTTTCCGTCACATCGTCCTCTTCAAAATAAATATCGACGGTATTGTTCATTCCAACTTCATCTTCCGGAGAGTCTTCCGAAACAATCACTGCTGTCTTGATCATTTTTTCCAGATAACGGATACGGCTTTCATTTTCGTTTTTAAACTTTTTAGCTGCCTTATATTCAAAATTTTCGCTCAGGTCTCCCTGGGCACGTGCTTCTTTTACATCTTCGAGGGCTTCCTTCCGAACCACCAGCTTCCGGTGCTCAATCTCTGCCTCCATTTTTTCAATATCCTTTTTGTTAATTCATCATGCATATTCTGCCTCCAGATATTAATCTAACATTTTACATACAAAATCGCAAGTCCTATCTTCCTGCGTACAGACACTGATCAGATATCTGTCTTTTGGCGTTCCCAACGGAATTTCTTTATAGTATTTCCCACGCAGGGTATCCACGGTATGAAATGCCTTTGTCATTCCTTCCCCGGTCATTTTCACATAGCTTTCTTTTCTTGTCCAGAACCGGAGCAGTTCCTGCGGATCATCCCCGGCATCTTTCCACCAGTTCCATTCCGCTTCCGTTAATATCCGCTTTGCAAGTTTCCGGTTGTGGGTTTCCTGCAAAAAACGGTTCTGCTGTTCCACATCCACACCTACCGGGACATCCGACAGCACTCCCGCCACATATGCTCCCGCATGACTTAAATTAAAGAAAACCCCATCTTTTTTCAGACGCGGCTTTCCATGTCCTTCCAGTCCGAAAGATTCTTCGGCATAAGGAATCTGTTCTTCCAGCAGCATATACCGGAGCAGAAGTCCCGCCGCAATGGATCTGCTGCGATTTTCTTTTCCTTTTATCGTTCTTACTTTCTCCCTGCGGCTCTCCACAAGAAGAAACAGCGAAGCCACCTCTTCTTCCGGACGCAGGAGACAAACCGGCCGGATATATAGTTTAAGCATGTAATGCTCCTAAAAATCCACACGCCAACACAAAAATGCCAAGAATGATCCGGTAATATCCAAACACCTTGAAATCGTGTTTTTAATATATCCCATCAGAAAACGGATAACAATCAGGGAAACCGCAAATGCAATGACACATCCCACAAACAGGATACCGACCTCGGATGTCGAAAAATCCAGTCCAAACTTCGCAATCTTTAAGATACTGGCACCAAACATAACCGGAATGGCAAGGAAAAACGTATACTCTGCCGCAACGGTTCTGGACACTCCGATCAAAAGTGCTCCGACAATCGTTGCACCAGACCGCGAGGTTCCCGGAAAGATTGCAGCGATCAGCTGAAACAGACCGATAAAAGTGCCGTGTCGTAACCGATATCTGCAAGCGAATTGATTCTGGAATTTTTCCCTTTATGGGAATTCTCAATCAGAATAAACGCAATACCAAACAGAATCAGCATGACAGATACCATCTGGTAATTGTAAAAATGTTTCTCCACCCAGTCATCCGCAAGAACACCGATCACCGCCGCCGGAATAGTTGAAACAAGAATATGAAACCACAATTTAAAAATATCTGTTTTGATCCATGCGCCCATCCCGTTTTGTCAAAGGTGCTACATTGTTTTTTCTTCCAAACGGCCAGATCTGGCTCCAGAACAAAACAACAACCGCCAAAATGGCTCCAAGCTGGATAACCACCTCAAACATACTGTAAAATTCATCACTTACTTTCAGTTTGACCACTTCATTCAGCAGAATCAGATGCCCGGTACTGCTGATGGGAAGCCACTCGGTCACGCCTTCCACAATTCCAAATAATACGGCTTTTAATACCTCTATCAGTTCTATCATTTTTTCCCTTTCTATCGCTCGCTTCCATCAAAATCCATCTGGTTCATATATTCCTGTGAAAAATCCAGATGGGTAGACAGTTCTATATAATGCATACTTTTCTGAATTATGGAAAGCTGCTCTCTTGCTTTTTTGAAATAGCTGCTGATACTGCGCCTTCTCCGGCTGCATTTCCAACTGAATCCGTAATCGGAAGTAATTCCTTTGGGATCAGTCCAATCGCCGCTGCCGATTCTTTTTTCAGATAGCTGCCAAAACCACCTCCGAGAATGACATGATCCAGCTGTTCATAAGAAGTATGACTGTCCTGTAGCAGAATCCGCATTCCGGCTGCAAATGCTGCCTTTGCAAGCTGTAGTCCCCGGATATCTTCCTGCGTCACACATACCTTATGCGCCAGCCAGACACATGGCTGCCCTGCATATTCTCCCAGGTATTTCCGGTAAGCAACTGAGACCGACTGTTTCTGCTTTAACAATCCTGTGTGATCGAGAAGCCCCATCTCTAAAATTACCGCAAGTGCATCAATCAGACCGGAACCGCAAATACCACACGCCTCCTCGTCTCCGATTACCTGCACCCGGATTCTTCGCTGGTCGAGCCAGACATGGGATATCGCTCCGGCCGCTGCCGGCATTCCCATCGCCATCTCCGCACCTTCAAATGCAGATCCGACCGCCGTGGCACAGCAATAAATCTGATCTTCGTTTCCGACCGCCATCTCTCCATTCGTTCCAATATCCAGAAGAAGCACTTTCTCTTTGGGGTTCTTCTGCATCACTGCCAAAAGATCCGACGTAATATCTCCTCCGACAAATCCTGCAACCGCCGGTGCTATGTATACCGATCTGCAATCCGTAAGTCCCAGCTGCTCTCCGGTATACTCTTTTCCAAAGAATTCCTGCGGCATAAACGGCGTCACCCCGATGGAAACAGGCGAAATTCCCGCAAACAGATGACACATTACCGTATTTCCCACCACGGCAAGACGGTGAATCTGTTCCCCTCTCCCTGTTTTTTTCTGCAGTGTCCGAAGTATCTGTGCGATCTGAAAAATAATCTGTTCTTTTAATATTTCCAGTTTTCCTGCTTCGGCTGCCTGAATACGTGAAAGCACATCTGCACCAAAACTTCTCTGTGCGCTTGGTTCACTGACCGTTGCCAGCTTTTCTCCTGTCTTTCCATCGATCAGATGGCAGACCACCGTCGTCGTGCCGATATCGCATGCCGCATCCAGCCCTTCTCCGTCATCCGCCGGATAATGTGTGACCGTTCCGTTTTCTGCAATTTTAGACTTCTGTGCGCGAAGCTGCACTTTCGGAATTGTGATGCGCATCCCATCGGTTACTTTTGTCATACAGGCAAGTACTTCTCCCATATGTTCCACCTCTACGGTACACTTTCCGCATCTTCCCCTGCCGCCGCATGGCGCTGTCAGCACATGGATTCCATGTTCCTGAAGTGTCTCTAAAATGGTTTTTCCTTCTTCTGCATCAAGTTTATGTGATTTTTTTCAATTATTACTTCTATCTGCATAGGCTTTCTTATACTCTAAAAGCAGCAAACCGGATCAGATTCGATTCGCTGCTTTTTACAGGCTCTGTTACTTGTTTCGATTACTTGTTCAGAGAAGACTCACGGTAAATGATATCTTCTCTTCCCGGTCCGTTGGAAACCATGGTGATCGGATAGCCAATCTGTCCCTCGATAAACTCAATGTACTTGCGGCAGTTCTCCGGAAGTTCTTCATACTTCTTGATACCGCGGATGTCACATTTCCATCCCGGAAGCTTCTTAAGTACCGGCTTTGCCTTCTCTAAGAGACTGGTCACAGGGAATTCAGTTGTCACTTCCCCATTGATCTCGTATCCGGTACATACCGGAATCTCATCCAGATATCCCAGTGCATCCAGTACGGTAAATGCCACATCGGTAGCGCCCTGCAGACGACAGCCGTACTTGGTGGCAACACAGTCGAACCATCCCATACGTCTGGGACGTCCGGTAGTTGCACCGAACTCTCCTCCATCTCCACCACGGCGGCGGAGTTCATCTGCCTCATCTCCGAAAATCTCACTTACAAATGCACCGGCACCTACAGCAGAAGAATATGCCTTACATACGGTAATGATCTGTTTGATCTCATATGGCGGAACTCCTGCCCCGATTGCACCGTATGCAGCCAGTGTGGAAGATGAGGTAACCATTGGATAAATTCCGTGATCCGGATCTTTTAATGTTCCAAGCTGTCCTTCTAAGAGAACGGTCTTTCCTTCTTTGAGTGCCTTGTCCAGGAATAAGGAAACATCACATACATATGGAGCTACCATATCGCGGTACTCATGTAATGTATTTAATAATTCATCCGTATCAATCAGTGGCTTGTGATACAGATGCTCTAAGATTACATTCTTCTGCTCTGCAACACGGACTACCTTTTCCTTTAACAGTTCATCATCAAAAAGCTCACTTACCTTAAAACCGATCTTTGCGTATTTATCTGAATAAAACGGAGCAATACCAGGTTTTGTTGATCCGGAGGATTTTCCTCCCAGACGCTCCTCCTCGTACTGATCAAACAGTACGTGATACGGCATCACAATCTGTGCACGGTTGGACACAAGAATCTTTGGCATCGGAACGTTGCGGTCTGTGATGGACTTAATCTCCTTGAAAAGACGTGGAATATCAAGTGCCACACCATTTCCAATCACACTCGTTGTATGACTGTAAAATACTCCGGACGGAAGTGTATGTAATGCAAACTTTCCGTAGTCATTTACGATTGTGTGTCCTGCGTTCGCACCTCCCTGAAAACGTACAATGATATCGGCCTGCTTTGCAAGCATGTCCGTAATCTTGCCTTTGCCTTCGTCGCCCCAGTTAGCGCCAACAACTGCTTTTACCATCTTTTTTATTCCTCCTGTATGTCTGCTTTAACTTTCCGTGCGCACTTTTTACGCACGAAAACGGACAGGTGTAAAAACCCATCCGTTTTTACTTTATGATTATAAAGGATTCCCACTGAAATTACAAGTCATAAACTTTAATTTGTTAGCATATGAAAGTTTCCAAAAGCTGCCTGCTACGCTTCAATCTTTTTGGAACATGCGATCGCAAGTGCTCCCGTCCGATATGACAGGCAATGGATAATGACAGTGGCTGCATGACGATCTCATTGTCCGGAAAGACAGCCTGCACTTCTTCTTTGAATGCCTCAGCGGCTGCAGTGTCAAATGTATAGGCCAGTTCCAGATTCATCTTCTCCCCATCCGGGCTGTGAAAACGCTTCTCAAAATCGTTTTTCATAGCCTCGGTCATGATTGTTTTTGCCTGTTTTACCGTACGTGCCTTTGCAAATGCATCAAGCTTCTCACCCTGAATCTGAAGTACCGGTTTCAGTTTCAGTAAGGTTCCCAGTGCTGCTGCTGCCGGTGTGATACGTCCGCCTTTTTCAGATACTCCAGTGTATCGACCATAATGTATATGGAGGATTCAAATTTTTCTTTTTCCAGAATCTCTTTGATTTCTTCTGCACCTTTTCCCTGCTCTGCCAGCATTTTGGCATCGAGCACGGACTGCCGCATTGTTACGGAAATACGCTGGTTATTGACTACCTGCACTTTGCCGTCATAATCCTGCGAGAGCATATATGCTGTCTCACAGGAACTGCTTAAGCCCGAAGACATCGGTATGTATACAATTTCATCGTATTCTTTCAAAAGTTCATCCCATTTATCGGTCACATCTCCAACCAGCGGCATGGAGGTTTTGATCTCTCCGCCCTCTTTGAGTTTCTGATAAAACTGCTCCTGTGTCAGGTCAATATCTTCATAAAACATCTGTCCGTTAATATAAAAAGGCATCGGCATTACCACTACGCCAAGTTCTTTTGCCTCGCTTTGTGTAATACCACTGTTACTGTCCGTTACAACAATCACTCGACTCATTTTTTCCACTCCTGATTTTCGTTGTTTTTCCAAACGGTTCCTTTGTCTTTGAACCGTTACGCTTTCTATCATATCATAGGACAAAAAAAATGAAAAGCCTTGATTTTCAAGGCTTTTCATATCTATTTCACATGGTTTTTGATACTATGTTTACTTCATAACGCAACGGTTATGTCCGATTACATCATTCCGCCCATTCCCGGAGCACCACCGGCTGGCATTGCAGGAGTATCTTCCTTAATGTTTGCAACAGCAGACTCTGTGGTGAGTAATGTAGAAGCAACGGATGTTGCATTCTGCAGGGCACTTCTTGTAACCTTAACCGGATCAAGAATTCCGGATTCTACCATGTCAACATACTCTTCGGTAGCTGCATTGAAACCGGTTCCCGGTGCAGATTCCTTTACCTTATTGATGATAACAGCACCTTCAAGACCTGCGTTTGCAGCGATGTAATACAAAGGAGCTTCCAGTGCCTTTAAGATAACCTTCGCACCGGTCTTTTCATCTCCCTCTAAGGAATCTGCAAGCTCTGCAACCTTCTTGGATGCATGGATATATGCAGATCCGCCACCTGCGATAATACCTTCCTCGACTGCTGCACGGGTAGCATTTAACGCATCTTCCATACGAAGCTTTGCTTCCTTCATCTCCGTCTCAGTTGCTGCGCCGACACGGATCACTGCAACACCACCTGCCATCTTTGCAAGTCTTTCCTGTAACTTTTCTTTATCAAACTCAGAAGTAGTCTCCTCGATCTGTCCACGGATCTGTTTGATACGTCCCTGAATCTTATCCTTGTCTCCGGCACCGTCCACGATTACCGTGTTCTCCTTCTGAACTTTAACGGATTTTGCACGTCCGAGCTGATCCATTGTGGTATCCTTAAGCTCTAATCCGAGATCGGAGCTGATCACCTGACCGCCGGTAAGGATTGCTATATCCTCAAGCATGGCCTTTCTTCTGTCGCCGTAGCCCGGAGCCTTGACTGCCACTACATTGAAAGTACCACGCAGTTTGTTGACGATCAATGTTGTAAGTGCCTCGCCCTCGATGTCCTCAGCGATGATCAGAAGTCTTGCACCGGACTGTACGATCTGCTCAAGCAGTGGCAGGATATCCTGGATATTGGAAATCTTCTTGTCTGTGATCAAGATGTATGGATCATCGAGATTTGCTTCCATCTTATCCATATCTGTGCACATATAAGCAGATAAGTAACCTCTGTCAAACTGCATACCTTCTACCAGATCCAGCTCGGTCTTCATGGTTTTGGACTCTTCGATTGTGATGACACCATCGTTTGTAACCTTCTCCATAGCGTCTGCTACCAGATTACCAACTTCTTCATCACCGGCAGAAATTGCTGCAACTTTTGCGATCTGCTCTTTGCCCTTAACCTTCTGGCTCATTTCCTTTAATGCCTCAACAGCGGCATCTGTTGCCTTCTTCATACCACGTCTTAACACGATCGGATTTGCTCCTGCTTCCAGGTTCTTCATACCTTCCTGAACCATAGCCTGTGTTAAAACAGTAGCGGTAGTTGTACCATCACCGGCTACATCATTGGTCTTGGTTGCAACTTCTTTTTACAAGCTGTGCACCCATGTTCTCAAATGCATCCTCAAGTTCCACTTCTTTTGCGATTGTTACACCATCGTTTGTGATCAGTGGAGCACCAAAGGATTTATCCAGTACAACGTTACGTCCTTTCGGTCCTAATGTTACACGAACGGTATTTGCTAATTTATCGACACCTGCACCAAGTGCTGCTCTGGCGTCTGAACCATATTTAATCTCTTTTGCCATGACTACAATAACCTCTCTTCTTTAAAATTCAGCCTATAATTTCCAATTTATAAAAACTACTCAACAATTGCAAGAATATCATTCTGTCTTACGATAATGTACTCTTCCCCATCCAGTTTTACTTCTGTCCCTGCATATTTGGAATAGATTACTTTCTGGCCTTCTTTTACCTGCATAACGATTTCTTTTCCGTCTACTACTCCGCCAGGACCTACAGCGATTACTTCCGCTTCCTGTGGCTTCTCCTGTGCTGCTCCCGGTAATACGATACCGGATGCGGTAGTCTCTTCTGCTTCTAACTGTTTTAATACTACTCTGTCTGTTAATGGCACTAATTTCATTACAAATAGCCTCCTTTTTTGTCTTTACTAGCACTCACTTTATTCGAGTGCTAACTCTTTCTGTAAATAAAATATCACTGTTGTTTTTCATTGTCAACAGTGATACTCAATTTTTATATTTTTTTAGATTCCCGGAATTCACTTTCTTTGTATGCTTTATTATTTCATCGTACTGTGCATACATTTTTTGTGTTTCGTTTTCAAGTGTATAATAATGAAAAATATACGGCACAAGAAGCACAAGGAGCAGCATGGTAAAACCATAGAGTGTCATGATCCCCGTCAAAAGCGGGGCAAACAATGACAGTACCGTTATCACAGCAAATGTAACCGTTACAATCAGATGAATCAGACGTTCGTGCTGGAAAAATCCAATCTGAACCAGATGTTCTTCCAAAATACATTCCCATTCCTCATATGTTTTCTCTTCTTCGTCTGCCAGAAGCCGGTCCACACGTTTCCGGTACTCTGTAATTTTTTTTTCATTTCTGCCTCGATTCAGACTCTATATTAATCCATAGTGTTCCATTGCATGCTTTATTCCATCATCGTAGATATCCGTTGTCACAAATTCAGCCGCCTCTTTTGCCGGAGGTGTTCCATTCCCCATGGCAATTCCATGTCCCACAAAAGAAAGAATATCCAGATCATTGACACTGTCACCAATCGCATAGGTATCCTCATTTTTAATACCCATATGCCTGCAGAGCCAGTCTATCCCGGTCGCTTTCGATGTTCCTTTCGGAACAAATTCCACAACATGTCCTTCATGCTCCAGACAGTCAAAATCAGCCCCCAGTTCATCCCGGATTCTGGCATAATCGGTTGTTGGCAGGATATCCCCCGACATTTTATTAATGCGGATGTCCGGTGAATAGCCTTTTAATATTTTGGCAGATGCTCCCATTGCCTCAAAAAGGTACAGCACATACGGATCTGTCTTGAAATTTTCTTTATCTATCCAGTGGCAGTCCGGACCTTCCAGCACAATCGGCATCCGGCATTCTTCCATGACCCGGACAATTTTTTCTGTCAGTTCCGGGGAAAGGATATTTTCATACAGAACCTTTCCATCCATCTCCACATGGTTGCCGCATGCTGCAACAATTCCGTCAAAGCCGATCCCAAGCAGCCGCTTATCGTTAATATTGCTACGGGATCTTCCACTGCACAGAAATGTCTTATGTCCGTTTTTCTGCAATTGTTTGATGGTTGGAATTGTACTTTCTGGAATCTGCATTTTTTCATCCCACAGCGTTCCGTCTATATCAAAAAATATGTATGCCATTTTTTTACTCTCCTCATCTGTCAGCTGTTTCCCCTATACTAGCATAATCCGGCAGATGCGTCAAAGTATCCTGATTTTTTCTATTTCAATGCATTTGCAATCCGAACAACAACATATCTGTTTTTCTGGAATTCGATCTCATACTGCCAGTGCGGGCACGGTGCTACTGAGCTTCCAATCTCAATGGTAATGGAAGGTTTATTAAGCAGATCCATCACATACTCCCGGTACTGTCCTCCCCAGGGACCTTCCGCTGCCGCTATCCGGGGCTTTGCTGTATCCGGTAATTTTCTTTGCGATATCATACATTTTATAGGTATCTTTTTCAGGCTTCCTTTCGTACAGTCCCCGTAAATAATTCTTCCCATGGCATGGTAATTCGCCACACCCTGCAGATTTTGCTGTTTCATCAGCTGTCTGGTCAGCGTTGCTACTGCATAGGACTCCGGCTCACTCAGTGCTTTTGCCCGGAATATCCCTGTTCCCTTTTTTCCCACCTGGAATAAAATGTTTTGCCGGGAAATTCCGGTTTAAGTCCACCCCACGCCCATTGGATTTCCATCTGGAATGTTTTGTCTGGGAAATCGTCACCCCATCCGGGTTTGCCATGACAATATAATGGATCTGCATCTTCTGGAGGATATTTGACATTTTGACACCACCGATGGTTCCGTTATAATTTTCCAGATAATACTGGATTTCCTTCATCATGACTGCAGAACAGATATACTCTCTGGCATGCAATGTACTGACAATCAGAAGGGATTCCTCTGCATCCGGGTTTCCGATTGCAAAATCATAGATTCCACGTCCCTGCACAGAAGTTCCGATTTTGGTCATCTCACAGTAATCACTGTACTGCTGTGCCAGTTCCTGCATGTCTTTTTCATCTGGCTGTATGTATACTTCTGTGACCGGATCTGTACGGCCTCTGTATTCGAAAACGTGACTTTTGCAGCCTCATCCGCTTCCTTCTGCTCGTTTTTTGCAACAATTTTATATGTATATGTCTTACCGGATGATACGTTTTTATCGGTATAGGATGGCTTGCTCCTCTCGGCAAGTTTTTTGTATTCCCCTCCGGCTGTTTTCCGGTAAATCACATAGGAAGTGGCATCGCTGCTTTCTTCCCATTCCAGATATACCTTTGTTTTCCCCTGTTTTGTTGTATGCAGTCCCTCCACGGCAGAAGGCTGTGGCAGTTCTTCCGGCTGTTGGGTATCATCTGGCTGCTGGATATCTCCCGGCTGTTGGGTATCATCCGGCTGCTGCGTAGTATCCGGTGTTACATGATTACTCTCGGTATCCGTTACCGTGGCAGTATTTGCGGCATCTTCTGCATAAATACTCTGTGGGCACTGTGCCAGCATTCCAGCCACAAGTGCCCCGCAAATTACTTTTTTCCATAAACATTTCATCTTCTTTTGTACTCCTTATCTCCCTTTACATGTTATATACTGCCGGAACAATATAAGCCCGGCTCCCAGTATCATCAGGGAAAATATCCATGCGACCGCATCTCCCCTGACACTGAAATCCAGCCAATGCGTTTCCGTCCGGACTACCGCAATAAAATTTGCCGTCATATGTCCGATCATGGATGCATAGACATTTCCCGCGCGATCCATCAGAAGTGCCAGCACCACACCGAGAATCAGTGCGTAAATGAACTGCACGATATTGACATGCACGGCTGCAAAAATCAGAGCCGAAATTCCAACCGCAAATGGTTTCGACAGCATATCTTTTAATCTACCAAAAGAATCCCCCGGAATACCAGTTCCTCCAGAATCGGGGTAAACACTGCCAGACAAAGAATTTCCATTCCTATTGTACTTCCGTAAAAATCGGTATTTGCCTGCTGGTAACCCATCGAAATTTCCGTCAGTTTCGTCATGGATATGAGATTGTTCAAAGAAATTCCAAAGCATGCCATGATCCCGGCCGCAAAAAGTGCATGACAGATACATTCCCGGCTGATTCCAAACGGCTGCTTTGCAATCCCTGCCAGTGCCTGTCCCTGACGATAAAACGGAAGCATGGATGGAATTGTAAAAACAGTGGCAATCAGCTGACAGAACACATAATGTGTGGCATCTCCTCCAAATGCCCACTGTGCAATTGTCATAATAATCAGCATCACCGCATAATAAAAAAAGAAACGGGTATAGAATATACCATATTTTCCCTAAAATCTCCTTAAAAAATTCCATACGATATCCTCCCGTTTCTCTTTTCCCAATTATTTTCTATGTTAAGCGTTTACAACCGCTTAATTTTTTAACGGTTTTTATGCACGTCACATGTATGCAGCTTACGCAGCAGCTCCGGAAGCTGCTCTGGGGAATCGCACATGCCTGCTACTCCTGCTGCTTTCATTTCTTCCACATCCCCGAACCCATAACTGACTGCAATACAGAAAATTCCAAGTTCTTTCGCCCCGTTGACATCAAACATCGTATCCCCGATCAGACACATCTCGGATTTTGGAATATGACTCCAGCGGTGCATGACTTCCTTAAGAATCTCGGATTTTTTATCCCGTGTACCATCAAATGTTGCACCTACCACATCATCAAACAGCGGAAGAATCCCGAAATGTTCCAGAATCCGTCTGCAGGATACTTCCGGCTTGGAAGATGCCATGCCAATCCGGTATCCCTGTTCTTTTAATGTACGGATACACTTCTCTACACCCGGATATAACTTACACTCAAAAATACCGGTCTTATTGTACCGTTCCCGGTATTTCTGCACAGCCTCATACGCTTTTTCATGCGAAAATCCATAATATCTTTCAAAACTCTCCGAAAGCGGCGGCCCTGATAAACCGGTATAATTTTGCCGTATCCGGCTCCTTAATTCCGTAAAAATCAGCGTATATAAAACACATTTTATGATTCCCTCGGAAGAATCAATAAGCGTTCCGTCCAGATCAAACAAAATGGTGTTCATTATTTCTTTACTCCTTTGGTATCGCGGTTTCCCACATGCAGACGATGCAGGGCAACCAGCTTTCCTTTCACCTCGACCTCTTTTTTTTCCTCGCCCTCATGCAGCACATGAATACTTTTCAGTTCATCCCCGGCAGCCAGTTTCATGCCACGCACGCCAACCGCACCTTTTTCTTTTTCTGCGGAATTTGTGCACAGTCAATCCGAAGAAACATATCTTTCTTTGTTGCCATCACCAGTGTATCATTTTCTTCTAACGGACATACCGTTAGTACTTCATCTTCATCCTCCCAGCTTTGTTGCCGCCGTTGTCTTTTTGCGACCACAAATTCCATACCGTCCACAACTTTGATCATGGCATACTTTGTGCCAAAATAACATCCGGTGCGAGCTGACATGTTCAAGACCTGCCAGATATACAACATTCTCTTCCCTGCTGTCATAATTGCAGAGGTTGTCGATCGGTGTTCCTTTATCCCGGA
>VOFH01000629.1_pt1 | contig 50001 bp, 76 predicted proteins | sample 5384091 | NCBI WGS metagenome assembly VOFH01 (sample SAMN12384727, study PRJNA508395) | human gut metagenome | isolation source: healthy gut G | host: Homo sapiens
GCTTGGAGTACATGGTTTCGTTGGAGTCGTATGTGGTGTAGTTTACATGGATGTTGGGATAGGCCTTTTCAAATTCGGCAATGACGTCGATCGAGCCTTCATCGCCCTCGGCAATGTACTGTCCCCAGTTGTACACATTGATGGTGACCTCCTGCCCATCGGCAGAGCCCGAGGTGGCGCCGTCTCCGGTAGACGGGTCGGTGGCGGCGGTGGTGGCAAACCGGCCGCAGCCGGCGAGGCTGCCCAGAATGAGCGAGGCAACCAGAAGCAGAGCAAATCTTTTTTCATAATAAAATCCCTCCTAAAATTATGGCGTGACGGCACGGCCTGTGTGTTGCAGGTTTTTCCGCCGTTCGGCCCTGGCCTGCAGCACGTTCATGAGAATCATCAGCAGCAAAATCATGGCGAACAGCAGAGTAAACAGAGCGTAAATTTTGGGCTGCAAAGGCTTTTCGTGTAATTGTAAATCTCCACCGGCAGCGTGACATAGGACGGCCCGTAGACGAAATAGCTGATGACGAAGTCATCCAGACTCATGGTAAAGGCCATGATGGCGCCGGAAATGACGCCGGGCATGATCTCGTATAGGGTGACCTTGCGAAAAGCCTGGAAAGGCGTACACCCCAGATCCAGAGCCGCTTCATGGAGCGCCGGGTCCATTTGCGTCAATTTTGGCATGACGTTGAGAATGACGTAAGGCAGATTGAAGGTCACATGGGCAATTAGAAGCGTCCAGAATCCCAGGATGGTGTTATTTCGCATGAGCGCGCCAATGAACACAAACAACAGGGACAGAGACGCCTGTGACGATATCCGGGTTTGTCATGGGGATGTTGGTTACGGTCAGAATGGCGGACCGGAGCCGGGGACGCATGCGATGAATGCCCATGGCGGCCGCCGTACCCATGACGGTGGCAATGAGACTGGACAGCAAAGCCATTTCCAGGGAGTTGCCCAGCAGAGGAAGGAGCTTGTGGTCCCGGAACAGCTCGGCGTATTGGGACAGAGTGAAGCCTTCAAAATCGGTAATGTCTTTACCGGTATTGAAGGAGGCCACGATGAGGACAAACATGGGCAGATACAGAAAGAGAAAGATCAGAGCGGTATAGACTTTATTCAGCTTTTTCATACCATGACCCTCCCTTCGCTGTCACTGCCGGCGAACCGGTTCATCAGCCACACACACAGGAAGATGAGCAGCATCAGCACCAGAGACAGGGCCGCGCCCAAATTGGGATTGTTGGCGCTTTTAAACTGACTTTCAATGAAGTCTCCGATCATCGTGGTTCCGGTAGAGCCCAATTTTTGAGAGATATAGAAGGTAGAAACAGCGGGGACAAAAACCATCGTGACGCCGGAAATGATGCCCGGCATGGACAACGGAATGATCACCCGGTAAACACATGCCGGCTGCTGCATCCCAGATCCTCTGCCGCCTCAATGAGCAGGGGATCGATTTTTACGATGATGGTATAGAGCGGCAGGATCATGTAGGGCAGGTAGTTGTATACCATACCCAGTATGACGGCGCCGGTGGTACGGATCAGAGGCAGGGGCCCGATGCCGAAAAGGCCCAGGAACTGATTGATGATGCCGGTGTCCCAGCAGCCCCACCCAGGCCAACGTGCGGAGCAAAAGCTCATGCACATGGGAAGCATCACCAGCAAATACAGAAAACGCTGTACGCCGGCCTTCTGCCGGGCAATCCAATAGGCCACGGGATAGCCGATGACCAGGCAGATGAGAGAAGCCACTAAGGAGTACCAAACGGAGCGGCCGAAAATCCGGGGAAAGGACCCGGTAAAAATTTTGCCCAGATTATGCAGGGAAAACATGCCGGTGGCGGGATCCGTGAGGGCATAGAATACCACAACGCCCAGGGGAATGAGGATGAAAACCGTCATCCAAACGACATAGGGCGCGGTGAGGAGAAAGGATCCCCCGGGGCGCCGCCGAGGTTCCGCTTTATTCTTCCGCATCTTCGGCGTCCTCCGTCAGTTCGTCGTATTCCGCAGAGTAAGAGCTGTAGTCGCCGAACTGGCCGGAATACTCGCTCTTGGGCATCACATGGATGTCCTCCGGGTTCAAACGGATGCCGATCACGGCGCCTACAGGATGATAATCCGTGGTTTGGATCAGCCATTTAAAGCCCTTGAAGTCTACGATGATATCGTAATTTAACCCCTTGAAGGTGACGGAGGTGACGGTGCCGGTGAGATGCCCGCCGTCTGGAGCCACAATGTCGATGTCCTCCGGCCGGATGACCACATCCACGGGTTCATTTTTGCCGAACCCTTTGTCGACACAAGTAAAGGTGCGGCCGAAAAAATTTCACCAGACAGTCGTCCAGCATCATACCGTCGAGGATGTTGCTTTCCCCGATGAAATCCGCCACAAAGGCGTTTTTCGGCTCGTTGTAAATATCCTCCGGCCGCCCAATCTGTTGAATGCGGCCTTTGTCCATGACCACAATGGTGTCGGACATGGCCAGGGCCTCTTCCTGGTCGTGGGTGACGTATATAAAGGTAATCCCCATGGCCTGCTGAATGCGCTTAAGCTCGTTCTGCATATCCTTGCGCAGGCGAAGGTCCAGAGCGCCCAGAGGCTCGTCGAGCAGCAGCACCTGCGGGCGGTTGACAAGCGCGCGGGCGATGGCGACACGCTGCTGCTGCCCGCCGGACAGGGAGGTAACTTTTCGGGTTTCATAGCCCTTCAGGCTGACAACCTCCAGCATCTCTGTGACCCGCTGGTGAATCTCGGCTTTGGAGAGCTTTGCAATCCGCAGGCCGAAGGCGATGTTGTCGTATACGTCCAGATGCGGGAACAGGGCGTATCGCTGAAATACCGTGTTGATTTGCCGCTTGTAGGCAGGGACGTCGTTCATGCGTGCGCCGTCAAACAGGACCTCGCCGGAGGTCGGTGTCAGAAATCCACCGATGATTCTGAGCGTCGTGGTCTTGCCGCACCCGGATGGGCCTAAAAGGGTTAAGAATTCGTGGTCGTTAATGTAGAGATTGATGTTGTCTAAAATTCGTTCACCGTCGAATTCCATAACCAGGTTTTTCAGACGGATGAGTTCTTTGGACATTTATCCTCCCCATTCCTTTGATAAGATGTGCTGCACCTGCTCATTTGGATGCAAACAGTATATGTATATATGAAATTCCCCCTTTTGTCAATAAGAATCCCAACAAATTTTTGTCACAATTTTCCGAAGCCCGGTTCGGCTCATTTTCGTGAAAATATTCCCGGACAAAGGGGACCTCCTCCACCTGAAATGATTGCCCGTTTAAATAGGATAGACAACCGGCGTCGGTGGTGAATTGAAAGGTCAATTGGTAGGCGTACAGGGCTTGGAAGCGGCGCTGGTGGTCCTTGCCCAGCTTTCCGTACTTTCCGTCGCCTAGAAGGGGATGTCCGGCGTGGGCGAATTGTGCGCGGATCTGATGGGTGCGGCCGGTTACCAACTGACATTCCACCAGCGACAGACCATTTCGGACCTGGGTGTGCGGTAATGAGTTAAGGCGGTTTTCGAGCCGGGCTGGGGCTTGTCCGTCACATAGACCCGGTTTTGCGCGGCGTCTTTGAAAATTTGTCCGCGCAGCGTTCCTTCGGGGGGTGCATCCTCCCTTCAATGACTGCCAGGTACCGCTTGTCCAGCTCTCGGTCCCGGACCTTTTGATTGAGAATCCGCAGGGCCTCGGCGCTTTTGGCGGCAATGACAATGCCGCCGGTGTTGCGGTCAATCCGGTTACACAGAGCAGGGACGAAGGTAGACTGCCGGGGACGCCAATCTCCCTTGGCATAGAGATAGGCCTGAATGTGGTCAATCAGCGTCTTGCCGTATTCCGCACCGTCGTGAGGGTGAACGGCCAGGCCCGGCTGCTTGTCCACCAGAAGAAGATGTGCGTCTTCATAAATCAGATGTAGCTTGGGACTGGTCACGGTGAGGTAGGCGTTGTCTGCTCGGGGGCGGTCAAAAACTCGTCGTTGATATATAGCTGGAGCAAATCCCCTCTTCCAACCGGTCGTCCCGTTGCGCCCGAGCGCCGTTGCGTTTGATTCGCTTGATACGAATGTATTTTTGCGCCAGAGAGGCGGGAAGCAGAGGCAGCGCCTTGGCCAGATACCGGTCCAGCCGCATTCCGGCGTCCTCTTTTTTCAATCTGTAGCTCTTTCATCCCAAGCACCCCTTTCTTTTTTTTCTCATCATGCCCCATGGAAAAAAGATTGTCAAGCAGAATTTCATAACGACTTGTTTGAGAATTCCAGAATCTGGAAGACGCCTCCATATTTTCCACAAAAACTGGGAATAATTTTTGTGGAATTGGTACAATTTTCTCTGTTTTTTCCTGTGGGTTATTGCATATTTTCCGGCTTGGCTGTAAAATAAGAACGTTTCATAACTGAAACGGGTGGTTTAATTCGCCGCCGGAGAGCGTGTATACTCGATCCGGCGGCGTATTAATAAAATTTTAGAAGTAAGGAGAAGAGCAAATGAAAGACAACATGAAACGCCTGCTGGCCTTTGTGTTGGCTGCGGTGATGCTGGTGTCGTTATGTCCGACGCTTGGCCTTACCGCCGCTGCCGCAGAGCCTGGGGAAGAGGAAGCCCAGGGCGAGACCAGCAATTCCTATGAGCCATGGAAGCACGGCTACCGCTTTGTAGACGTGCTGAACTGGTCCCCGGAGACAGACAACTACAGTGAGGAACTCCGGGCGCAGGTTCCGCTGCAGGAGCGCAACGAGCCCTTTGCAGCCACGCAGGCCAACCCCAACCTGAAGTCGGATGCCCTGGTTTATAACGTGGCCATGGGCAACTACCGTTCCACCGACACCGCTGAGGCCCCTGGAACGGCAACCAGTACTACGACGAGTTCAATTACAACCTGTTTAAGTTCTGGCAGTATACCGATTTCATCGGCTCCGGCGGCCGGCCCACCACGGGCTTTGACTCTGAGACCGCCTCGGAGCAGGGCCGGTACGAATACGGCGTGGTGGCCATCCCCATCGCCGCGTTCGTCAATGCCGCTCATAAAAATGGTGTCCGGGCCCTGGGTGAGTATTTTATCCCCAGAGATCCCCAGTATACCGAAGAGTGGCTGTACAAAGACGAGGACGGCAACTTCCCCTATGGTCAGAAGCTCATTGACCTGATGAACTACTACGGCTTCGACGGCTACTTCATCAACCAGGAAGGCGCCTTCGACAGCAGCCTTTTCCCGGTGTTCAAGGAAATGATGGCCTGGATGCGGGAGCAGGGGTGCTACATTCAGTGGTATGACTCCATCAACGACGACGGCGGCGTTTCCTACCGCAATGAGTTTAACAGTCAAAACAGCCACTGGGTGCAAGACGAGATCTACGGTCGGGTCACCGACTCCATCTGGCTGAACTACTGGTGGAACTTGGAGCGGATCGACAACTCTGTGGCGCATGCCGAAGAGCTGGGGCTGGATCCCTATGAGACGGTTTTCCTGGGCATCGAATGCGGCATGGGCCGGTTTGAAGGCGGCGAGCTGTATTCCAGCGGCTACTGCCGGTCCGAAGCGACTGTGGAATACCTGGACGACTGGTATCTGGATGAGACCGGCAATCCCAAGATGAGCCTGGCTCTCTGGGGCGGCGACTTTGTCCATGAGGCGTACGGGAAGACCGACAATGTCCGCTACACCGACGGGTATCAGTGGATCTCCGAAGAGCGGGAGCGGATGTGGTACACCAGCCCCAAGGAGAGCGTTCTGGATCACTCCATGGACAACGTGAACCGCGCTGATGTGGAAGTGGGCGAGGAAGTGGTATGGCCCGGCCTGTCCAACTTCATTGCCGAGCGGTCTGCCATTAACGGGACCGTATTCATCACCAACTTCAACAACGGTCACGGCATGCAGTATTTCCTGGACGGCGAAGTTTCCCGGGATATGGGCTGGTCCAACATGAACCTGCAGGACTTTATGCCCACCTGGCAATGGTGGGTGGAGAGCGAAGGAACCGCGCTGAACCTGGATTGGGACTACGGCCCCGAGCAGGAAAAGGTTCTGCTGGACGGCACCACCGGCTCTTTTGACTATGAGCAGATCGGCGCCTACAACGGCGGCTCTTCTCTGGCCATTTACGGCGACCTGGAGGCCGGCAAGGCGCAGAAGATCAACCTGTACAAGACCGATCTGGAAGTGACGGCGGACAGCACGCTGTCGCTGGTTTACAACAAGCCCTCTGCAGACGACGGTTCTACCCTGGCGTTGGCTCTGATTTTCCAGGATGCTCCGGAGAATGCGGTTATTCTGACCGTAGCGGATTCCGGGAAGCAGACCAGCGGGTGGCAGCCTGTGGAATTCGACCTGTCTGCCTATGCCGGAAGAAATATCGGCAATTGGTGTGCAGGTGCTCTCTGAAACCGATGTGACCGGTTATCAGCTGAACCTGGGTCAGCTGAAGCTCTCCGACGGCCGGTCCTATGCCCCGGAAGCTCCGGAGGGCTTTGTGGTGGATAAGGTATTCGATACCACCGGTGAGATTGAGCTTGCCTGGACTCTGAACGAGGACTACGACACCGTGAAGCTGTATCATGTGTACGCTGTGTATGCAGACGGCTCTGAGCGGTTTGTCAGCGGCGCCTATGCCGATAATCTGTACATCCAAAATCTGGAGGACCGGGACCAGGTGGTAGGTCTGAACCTCCGGGCTGTGGGCGCCGACGGGTCCGAAAGTGAGCCGGCTTTTGCCGCCCTGCAGACGGAAGGAAACGTCACCAACGTCCGGACAGTCAGCCGGGACGGCAAGCTGGTTGTCACCTGGGACGAGCCCGAGGTGGACTTCGACCAGGTGCAGGTGGCCCTGAGCTACTGGTACAGCGACCGTACCGCGCCCGCCTCTGTTACGGTGGACAAGGGCGTGAAGACCGCTACTTTGGACATTGGCCTGGAGGATTCCAGCCGCTATCTTCTGACGCTGACGACGACAGGCGAAAATGCCTCCACAGTGTACTATTTTGGCGAGCTGGCGGACAACTACAGCGAGCCCTATGACGGCGAGGTTCGGGTCCATGCCGACGGCGGCAGATTCAGTCTGACCACGCCTCTGGCCGAGGACTGGACTTCTCTGTATTTGACGATGGACGGCGTGACCACGACTTACTCCCGCCACAGCGGCAATAAGCTTTACGACATTGCGATGCCGGAGGGCCTGACGCTGGCTTCCGTTGTGGTAGAGGATATGAATGGAAACCGGTCTACGCCTGTGACCTTCCGCTTCCAGGACGGTCAGCTGGTGGACCTGGATGAGACGGTAGCCGACGAGATCATTCCGGATGAAGTGCTGCGCAAGGCCCTGTTTGAAAAGGCGGGCGGCAATACGTATGGGGATCTGATTGCTCTGTCCGGCGAGCTGGATCTCTCCGGCCTGGAAATTCAGGATCTGACCGGTATGTACCTGCTGGTCAACGTGGCGGAGCTGAATCTCTCCGGGACCCAGATTTCCGATCTGTCTCCTCTGACCACGCTGACGAATTTGAAGAAGCTCGTTGCCCGGGATGTTCAGCTGACTGCTTTGGCGGCCGGTGTTCTCCCCGCCAATTTGGAAGAGCTGGATTTGTCTGAAAACAGCAAGCTGACCCAGGTGGAAGAGGGCGTAATTGCCTCTCTGGCCGGCCTGAAGACGCTGAATCTGAGCGACAACACCGCTCTGACCACGTTGAATCTGGACAACACGCCGGCTATGACGGTGAATGTGTCCGGCTGCACCGCGCGGCAGCAGCTGATTCTCACCGGAACGCAGATGTCCGATTTCGACATCACCGGTCTGAGCCAGTTGACGCACTGCTACGGAAACAACAGCAATCTGGCAATGCTGACGGCAGGGGAAGCTGCCGAATATCCGGCGATGGATACCTTCGACCTGTCCGGCAGCAAGTTCGACCTGTCTGAGAAGACGCCGGGCGCGCCTTGATCGACGGTTTGGCGGAAATTGCCAATCTGAAGTATGACGGCCAGCGGCCTGAAATCATCTATGCCGAGCTGCCTGCAACCTTAGAGGTGTGGAAGAACTCCGGTGATATCCGCACCATGGACTATTTTGAAAACATCTATCTCCATTCCACCACAGTACGCGGCACCCTGTACTCCTCCATTGTGGAAGAGGACTGGATTGCCGAGGACTACGATGCGGCCGGCCTGTGCGCCGTACCCAGCAACGTGTATGTGGAGATCCGGGACGAGGAAGGCAATTACATCAACGAGCCTGAGCAGCCGGACGACCTGGTGGATGTGGAAACCAACCGCGCGCTGAACGCCACCGTCCTGGGCTATACCGCCCAGAATACGGGCGAGGAAGCCTCTATGCTCTTTGACGGCTCCTATTCCTCCAAGTGGTGCACCAGCGGAGCCAGCGGCTGGGTGGCCTTCCATCTCGCCGAGGCGGTTCAGGTGGGCCGCTGGGTGACTGCCCATGCCCAGGCCAACAATGAGCCGATGGAATACAATACGCTGGACTTCGAGCTTCAGGTTTTGAACACCGAGGCAGTGGGGATGAGCGAGGAGGAGTTCCTGGCTTCCGACGGCAAGAACGACGCTGCGATTTTGGGCAATGACGCCAATTGGACCACCATCGCCCATGTGACCGATAACCACGAGGCCATCGTGGATCAGGAGCTGGAGACGGCCGCCCCACGGCGCAGATTTACCGGTTGAAGGTGAATATGGGCTATGGCGATACGCCTTGGGGCGCCATTCGGTTCCAGGAGCTGGAGCTGTACGCCGCCAGCAATGTGGTCCGGGATTATGAGGGCATCCTCAGCACCGAGATCCCCGGCACCTATCAGGTGGCGTTTAAGAAGGGCCTGCAGACGACCCTGAACACGATGGAAGTCATTGTGGAGTCTGCAGAGACCAAGTTCCAGGATGTGAAGACGGATGCCTGGTATTATGACGCAGTGGATTATGTGGCCAGCAGAGGGATCATGATCGGCACCAGTGACAATACCTTTAGTCCTGTTGCAAAGATGACCCGTGGACAGATGATTACCATTTTGTACCGTCTGGCCGGATCCCCTGCGGTAGAGGGAACCGTTCCCTTCACGGATGTAAAGGAAAATCGTTTCTTCTACCAGGCTGTGGTCTGGGCTTACCAGAACGGCATCGGCAAGGGTACCACCCTCGCGACCTTTGCGCCGGATTCCGACATGACGCGGGAACAGATGGTTACCTTCCTGTACCGCTATTCCGAGATGGCCGGTGTGGACGTCAGTGAAAAGGCGGATCTGTCTTCCTACACAGATGCCTCCACCATCAGCGCGTATGCTGTCCAGGCTATGGCATGGGCGGTGGCTGAGGGCCACATCATCGGCGTGACCGAAACCCGTTTGGCGCCCAGAGGCGATGCCATCCGGGCTCAGGTGGCAGAGATGATCATGCGTTATCTGGAAGAGGCCTAACATCATACACAGAGAGGCCCGGGTTTATTGCCCGGGTCTCTTTTTTGCGCCCAATGGGAAGGGGCGGGAAAGACAAGGACCATACCGTCATCAATACGACTAGAAGGAACATGAGGACTTTTTGCAGGGTCATAGGGGAAGTTTTTTGAAAAAATACTAGGCAATCCGGCGGAAAGGTGGTAAAATAATCCGGAAATGAATCAAATTGGAGGATACCCCATGCACGAGATCTTTTTACTAAAGCTGGGCGAGATTGTTCTGAAGGGACAGAACCGCAAACAATTTGAAAATAAGCTCCGGCAAAATGTACGCCGCCGGATGCGAGCTTATGGGGACTTTGAGATTTACATCATCCAATCGACGGTCTATGTGGAGCCCAAAACGACCACATGCGACCTGGAGGGCGCCTGGGAAGCGTGCCACTTCATCTTTGGTGTGGTTTCTCTCTGCCGCTGCCGGTCCTGTGAGAAGGACTTGGATCGGATTTTTGAGACTGCGGAGACCTATCTCGGCGAGGAACTGGACTGCGCAAAATCCTTTAAGGTAGAGTCGAAACGCTCGGACAAGGCGTTTCCCCTGACCTCCATTGGGATTTCCCAGGAAATCGGCGGACGGCTGGCGGAGGCCCATCCTCACTTGCTGGTTGATGTGCACCATCCGGAATATACGGTATATGTGGAAATTCGCGATTTGGCGGCCTATGTCCATGGCCCGGCGGAACCGGGAGCCGGCGGCCTGCCCACAGGAGTGGGGGGCCGGGCGGCGGTGCTGTTATCCGGCGGCATTGATTCGCCGGTTGCAGCCTATATGATCGCCAAACGAGGGGTAGAAATTGAGTGCATTCACTTTTTTTCCTACCCGTATACTTCGGAGCAGGCGAAAGAGAAGGTCTTCCACCTGGCCCGACTGGTGACCCGGTACTGTGGCCGGATGACGGTGGACGTGGTGGGCTTCACGGAAATCCAGGAGGCAATCCGGGACCACTGTCCGGAAGGATTCTTTACGCTGATTATGCGCCGGTTTATGATGCGCATTGCCCAGCGAATTGCGCTGGAGCATGGATGTAAATGTCTGGTGACAGGGGAAAACCTGGGACAAGTGGCCTCGCAGACCATGGAGGCCATGGGAGTCACCGGCGCTGTGGTGGACTTGCCTATTTTTACTCCATTGATCGGGATGGATAAAGAGGAAATTGTCACCATTGCCCGGCGCATCGGGACGCTGGAGACGTCTATTTTGCCATATGAAGATTGCTGCACGGTGTTTACCCCCGGCACCCGAAGACAAAGCCCAGCCTTTCCCAGGTTGAGCAGGCGGAAGCCGGTTTGGATGTGGAGGGGCTGATTGGCCGGGCACTGGAGCAAACGGAGAAGGTGATGGTACGCTATGACGAGCCGAGTACAGAAGCTGGCCAATGAGGTCTTGGACGCGCTGGGTTCTTGCGGCCTGAGTCTGGCGACGGCGGAGAGCTGCACGGGAGGCGGAATCGGTCAGGCGCTGACGGCGGTGCCGGGCAGCTCCCAAATATACCGGGGCGGCGTCATCAGCTACACCAACGGGGTGAAAACAGGGCTCTTGGGTGTGCCGGAGCAGCTGCTCCGGGAGCTGGGTGCAGTCTCTGCTCCGGTGGCCGAGGCAATGGCCCGGGGAGCGCGGCGGGCCTGTCAGGCGGATGTGGCTGTATCGGTTACGGGCCTGGCGGGACCGGGCGGCGATGAGTTTGGGAATCCTGTGGGCACGGTATGGCTGGCTTGCGCCTGGCAAGACCGTGTGTGCTCCATTTGCTGCCACTTTGCCGGGGACCGGGAAGCGGTTCGGGAGCAAGCCCGCTGCAGGGCGCTGGAGCTGATTTTGGAGGCGGGCGGCCTGGGGTAACGGGACAACGAAACAACCCTTTGGGGTGCATTCCATTTGCAATCATGCCGTAGAAAATCAGAACGGGTAGACGGAAAATTTTCCGCCTACCCGTTTTTTTATTTGTCAAGTCGTACCGAGATTGCAAAGGAATGGACTGCTTCCTGGCTGCCGGAATTGCGGCAACAGGAGCTTAGGTGGGATTATAGCTTACAATTACGTCCATATCCAACAGCGCCGATATGTCGGAGACGTTGGTCTGGAATACGCCGACCTGAATTAAATTGATGCAGCTGGACAGCACGTTAATGTCTGTGATGTTGTTGTAATCCAGGTAGACATAATTCAGAGAGCTCAGACCGGCCAAGCCGCTGACATCCTCAAAAAGTTATGGCAGCCGTTGAAGGTGACCAAGGCGGCGGCATCTGGAAAATCCGGAATGGTGAGAATGTCATTGTACGAGACGTCCAAATCCGTCATGTATACCAGAGCGGCCATTTCGTCCATGGAGGTTAGAACATTGTTGGACAGGTTGAGGCTCACCAGGGCGGTACAGCTGCCAATGCCCGAGGCATCCGCCAGCTGATTATACGAGGCGTTTAGCTCCGTCAGGGCGGTCAGACTGCCGATTCCTGAGAGATTGGGCAGCGCGTTGTTGGAAACGTCCAGGTATTGCAGGGCGGCACAGGTGGACACAGGCGAAAAATCTGCCAGAGAATTGTAGGACAGGTTCAGCCATGTGAGCCCGGACAGACCGGCCAGGGGGGAGAAGCTGGAGACGGCGTTGCGCTGCAAATTCAGCGAAGTTAGGCCCTGGCAACCGGCCAGAGGAGATAGGTCCGAAATGCTGTTGCCGGACAGGTCCAGACTGGTGAGGGTGGTGAGATTTTCCAGACCGCTTAGGGTGGACAGGCTGCAGTTGGACAGATTCAGGCTGGTCAGCTTGCCGAGATTTCCAATGAGAGGCAGATCCTGGGCAGAGACGGCGCTGCCGGCCAGATTCAGCGCGGTCAGCTCCGGCATATTGGCCAGAAAGCTCAGCTCTAAGGTGGGCTGGTTCTGAATGACCAGGCTGGTCAGGCCGGTGAAGAGCTGCAAATCCTCCAGGTTGGTAGCTTCGGCCGGGACAGAGAGCTCGGTGATGCCCCACAAATCCGCAGTGGTGAGGGGAGCGTCCGCCCCATAGCCCAGGAGCTGACGGACATAGGCGTCCAAGGCTGGGTCGGAGAGCTCCACCGGCTCGACAACGCCTGCGATGGTATACCCAAAAATAGACAGCGGACTGACCAGGCCGTTGTCTCCCACGGCCACTGCCCGGATAGACGTTTCTCCCAGATCCAGGGAGACAGGACCTGCATACGGGGCGGTAACAGAGGGATACTCTGCTCCGGTGCTGATATAGAGCGTGCCTGTGCCGGAAATTTCCACGTCCATATAATGGCTGTAAAATCCGGGCTCCACGCTGGCAGTGGGGGCGGCGGGACGCTGCGCATCCAGCTCCGCTTTGATGGCAGGGTTGGCGACCTGATCCAGCATGGTTACGGCGTCCAGGAGTTTGTCTTGCTCTACGTAGGTTTGGCACAGGGCTTCATAAACGGGGATACCGGCTCCTGAGGCAATGGCGTTGGCCAAGGTGTACTCTGCCTTGGTGTAATTTCCGCTTTGCTCATAGGCTTCGGCCAGAGCGATGGCCAGCTCCGGGTCCTGCTCGGAGAGGTGGTAAGCCCAGCGATAGTACCGGATGGCGCTGGAATAGCGGCCGGCTTCCATGGCGCGGCTGCCCCAGCTTGACAGCATACCGGCAGTCCATTCGGGCCGGTACAGGAGAAAGAACCATGCTGTACCCAACAGCACAGCCAGAATTAAAAATACGGAAAGAATCCATTTTATCGCCCGTTTCATGCAGATACTCCCATCAGAAAAGTTGGATTTATTATACGTCCAGGGCCTTCCGGTGTCAAGATTGTCAAAATATGGAAGGCGCTTTCATTCCGACTGGACGTATCCGGTGATGCTGCGTCGGATTTCCCGGAACTGGGGCGGGATGTCTTCGTCCCGGAGTTCGTTGTGAACGGCGCAGGTGCCGGCTTTCAGAGCGGTTTCATAGTACCAGTGCTTGTAGTGTAAGGTTTGTAGTGTTTTCTCCAGGTGCGCCAGCTGCTCCAGGACGGCCTGACGCTGCCGGTCGATCAGCTGCAGGCGCTGCTCTATGGTAGAGTCGCCCTGGACGCACCAGTCGATAAACGTTTTGATATCTTTGATGGACATTCCGGCCTGCTTCAGGCAGGAGATGATATTCAGCCACTCCAGGTCGGAGTCTTTGAACATCCGGATGCCGCCGCCGGAGCGCTCCACAAAGGGGAGCAGTCCCTCCTTGTCATAATATCGCAGGGTGGAGGGAGGCACATGAAGCCGCTTGGCCATTTCTCCCACGGTGTACAACATACGGATGAACGCCCCTTTCTCCCGGTACTCGACCGAATTGCTCCTAAAGTGTGATTTCAGTTGCTGATTTGACAGAAACTTACAGAAGCATCATATCACAGCCGGTTTCTTTTTTGTCAAGCACGCTGGGATATAGGTAGGACATTCTTGCATTTGTTCTGAAAAATGGGACACACGGATTGACAAAAGGCCCACCCTTTTTTATTATAATAAAGCTGCTTGCCATGTATTTTGCGAAATGTGTCAAACATTCTGGAGGGACAACAGACCTTTCGGCTGTATGTTGCGGTATTTCCCGCTACAAGAACAAACGTATGACGCGCTGCAAAACCGTTGCATGCTGCTTGAAAAGGGGGCCGTATTGTGGGGTGGCTGGTTGCGCAAGGGGCGCTTCTGACAATTGGCGTCGTCATTGGGTTGATCTTTGCTCTGATTGGACTGTTTTTTGGACACATTATTTTATTTGACAGCCTGGCGCTTGGCATTGTTGCCGGGATATGCTGCAATCGAATTTGGTCCGTTCATCCGGCGCTTTGCCTGGTCATTGGAATCGTTACGTTTCTCCTGCTGTTCTGGCTGCAGCGCACCCGGGCCGGATTCTGGATTGTGGGCGGACTTCTCACGCTGTTCTACGCGGCGGTATTCGGCTTGCTGGGCTATTTCCTCTCTGGAGACGACTCCATTTGGGGCTGGGTTGTGTTTGGGCTGTCGTTCCTCCTCATCGGCGGGCTGCACCTGCACGCCAGGGAACGAGAAGGGTAAAATAAAACGCGGTACTTCGAAGACCGGATATTCGCCGTCTCAGACGGCGAATGCCGGATCGAAGTACCGTTTTTTACTTTCATTCTTCCACAGCCGGTCTGATGTATCACCCGGAGTTTACCGGACCTTTGCCGTGCTTCTCACCGGACTTCCGGCAGCCCCGGCACCTTTTGCAGTCTCCGCAGCATCCGGAACCCCGGCGCATGGATCGGAGGGCGAAGAACACGCCGGTCCCCACAAGCGCCAGAAGGCCAAAATCCAAGCCGCTCACAGAAAAATCCTCCCCAGCTGGTAGAAAAGTCCGGCGGCAATCCAGGCCACCACGCACTGCATCACCACTACGCCGACTGTCTGCAGCCGGGAGCCCAGCTCCCGGCGAATGGTGGTCACCGCCGCGACACAAGGGGTATAGAGCAGGGTAAAAATCAAGAAGCTGCCCGCTGCCAGAGGTGTGAAAAGGGTGTGCAGCGCCGGACCCAGGTTTTCCATTCCCACGCCCAGCAGGACGCCCAGCGTGCTGATTACCGCCTCCTTGGCGGTAAAGCCCGAGATCAATGCCGTCACAGCCTGCCAGTCTCCGAAGCCCAGGGGACGGAACACCGGGGCAATCCACCGGCCCACCAGAGCCAGGAGGCTGTCGGCGCTGTCGGAAACCACGTTGAGGCGGATGTCGAAGGACTGCAAAAACCAGATGATGATCGTCGCCGTGAAAATCACGGTAAAGGCCCGCCGGATGAAATCCCAGGCCTTCTCCCACAGCAAAATTCCCACATTTCGAGCCGAGGGGAAGCGGTAATTGGGCAGCTCCATCACAAAGGGCACCGGATTGCCCCTGAAACAGAGTTCCTTTCAAAATGAAAGCCACGATGATTCCCAGCGCAATGCCCAGGACGTACAACCCAATCATCACCAGCGCCGCATGCTCCGGGAAAAATGCCGCGCTGAACACGGCGTATATGGGGAATTTTGGCCGAACAGCTCATGTAGGGAGTCAAAAGAATGGTCATCTTTCGGTCCCGGTCGGACGACAAGGTCCGGGTTGCCATAATGGCCGGAACAGAGCAGCCGAAGCCCACCAGCATGGGGACAAAGGACCGGCCGGACAGGCCGATTTTCCGCAAGAGCTTATCCATCACAAAAGCCACCCGGGCCATATAGCCGGTATCTTCCAGCACCGACAGGAAGAAGAACAAAACCACAATCAGCGGCAGGAAGCTGAGGACGCTTCCCACACCGGCAAAAAATACCGTCTATGATGAGACTATGTACCACCGGATTGATTCCGTAAGCGGTGAGCGCCTGGTCCGTCAGAGACGTCAGCCCGTCAATGCCCAAGCTCAGCAAATCCGACAGCCAGGCGCCGACCAGATGGAAGGTGAGATAAAACACCAAGAACATGATGCATAGAAACAGCGGCAGCGCGGCAAACCGGTTGGTGAGCACCGCGTCGATGCGCACGCTCCGCCGGTGTTCCTTACTCTCGCGCGCCTTTACCACAGACTCCGCCGCTGCCTTCTCGATGAAGTCATACCGCATGGCCGCCAGGGCCGCGTTTCGGTCCATGCCGGTGTCGTGCTCCATTTCAATGATGGAGTGCTCCAAAAGCTCCCGCTCATTTTGCCGCAGCTCCAGCAGCTCAAAAAAGGATTCGTCTCCTTCAATGAGCTTCGTGGCGCAAAACCGGGGCGAGACCCCCGCTCGCTGAGCGTGGTCCTCAATGAGATGGGACACTGCGTGGATGCAGCGGTGTACCGGCCCCACCGGACAAAAGTCCATCACTTGAGGCAAAACCCGGTCCTTGGCCACCCGCACAAACTGCCGGACCAGTTCCGAGACACCCTCGTTTTTCGCTGCGCTGATGGGCACCACAGGGACCCCCAGGGCCTTCGACAGCTTCTGTACATTCACAGAGCCGCCGTTGCCGGTGAGCTCGTCCATCATGTTTAGAGCGACCACCGTCGGAATATGCAGCTCCAGCAGCTGCAGGGTTAAATACAGATTTCGCTCCATGTTGGTCGCGTCTACAATATTGATGATGCCGTCCGGCTTGCCGCTCAGCACAAAATCCCGGGTGACGATTTCCTCCTGAGAATACGGGCGAATGGAGTATATGCCCGGCAAATCCACCACGGAGCAATTGGGAGCTCCTTTCACCTCGCCCACTTTCTGATCTACCGTGACGCCTGGAAAATTTCCCACATGCTGGTTCGAGCCGGTCAGGGCGTTAAACAGGGTTGTCTTCCCGCAATTCTGATTGCCGACTAAGGCGAAAATCATACCGGTTCCTCCTCCTGCAGTTCAATCCGCTGGGCATCCTCCCGGCGGATGGTCAGCTCATACCCCCGGATCTGGATCTGAATGGGATCTCCCATGGGCGCTACCTTTTGCACACGGACCCGGGTTTTGGGAATGAGACCCATATCCAGCAACCGCAGCCGCAAAGCGCCCTCGCCGCCTACGGCGGTGATCACGCCGCTCTGACCAACCTTTAAATCGTTCAGTGTCATACAAACACCGCCTCCCAATTTCTGTTCTCCGGCACCCGGCCTGTTCAGCTGGGAATCATGCTATCATTTTCGCCTTTTTTTGTCAATCGGCGCTGCAAAAAATATCCGGGAAATCCTTGCCAAAATCAGTCAGATTGCCTATAATATGAAATTATCATCCGGAGCAAATCCCAAAGGAGGAAACCGATGGACTATTTGGAAATTGCCCGCAGTCGGCAGAGCTGCCGGGCCTATGACGCCTCCCGTCCTGTGGAGGAACAGAAGCTTTTGGCCTGCCTGGAGGCCGCCCGGCTGGCGCCGTCGGCCTGCAACGCCCAGCCCTACCATATTACGGTGGCGCAGGGCGATGTGGCCAAGCAGGTGGGAGAAGCCACCCGGAGCATGGGAATGAACGGTTTTACCCGGGAGGTTCCGGTCTTTCTGGTGATCTCCGAGGCGGCGTACAACGCCACGGCAGCGGTTGGCGCCAAGGTCAAGGGGCAGGACTACCGTTCTGTGGACATCGGCATTGCAGCGGCTTATCTCACCGCGGAAGCCCGGACCCAGGGCCTCAGCTCCTGCATTTTGGGTTGGTTCGACGGAAAAAGGCTCCGGCGATTGCTGGGCCTGAAAGGCCCGGTACGTCTGGTTCTGGCCCTGGGCTACGCCAAAGCCGGCGATCCATTGCGCCCCAAAAAGCGGAAAAGCCTGGAAGAATTGATTTCCTGGGAATAAAGGGCAGTAAAACATCCGGGATACCAGGGGACAGGAGGTAGTCGGTATGGCGCACGAAGACCGTAAGGATTTTAACGCGATGCTCCGCAAGGACAACGGAATGCCGAAGATTCAGATTATAACAGATCAAGCCGCCATAGAAAAATACGGCGGCAGCCGCATGTTTTTTGCTCCCCCGGCCGCCTATGACGCCGTTATGAAAACGATTCCACCGGGAAAAGTCACGACCGTGGGCCGGATACGCTCCCCTTTTTTGCGGAGCAAAACCAGGCCGACTTTACAGACCCCATGACAGCCGGTATATTCATCTCCATTGTCGCGTGGGCCAGCTTTCAGCGGGGGCAGGATGAAACGCCCTACTGGAGAACCCTCAAGGCCGACGGAGAGCTGAATCCCAAGTATCCGGGTGGAATAGAAGCACAGAGAGAAAAGCTGAAGCGGAAGGTCATACCATTGTTTGCAGGGGCCGGAAAAACATCCGGTATTACGTAAAGAATTACGAGGACGCGTTGTTTGTCTGGTAACCATCTGTGGGCTGGGTAGCCTTCACCGGTATCTCGCGCAGAAACGAGAAGGCCGGAGCAAATTGGAACTCCGGCTCCCGGCGGAGCCGGGGTTCCTCCGGCTCGGGTGCTTAGGACAGAACACGGCGGCCTCCGGCAGGCTTGCGCCAATGTTATTTCCAAGCGGCGTAATATCTACTCCGGAGCGACTTGCCGCTCGGTGGCAACAGGAGATTAGGTGGCATTTGGAGGACAATCTCATATGAGTCAAAGTCTCTTTCAACAAATTTACAGCATTGTCTGCCAAATTCCTCCCGGCCAGGCTGCTACCTATGGGCAAATCGCCCTGCTTTTAGGCAATCCCCGTATGTCCCGGGTGGTAGGAACCGCGCTGAGCGTCTGCCGGGATGACGCAGTGCCCTGTCACCGGGTGGTCAACCGGTCCGGCGGCCTGTGCGACGCATTTTCTCCCTTCGGCAGGAAACGCACCGGCTGCTTCTGGAGCTGGAGGGGTGCCTTTTACGCCCGACGGCACGGTCGATTTGACAAAATGCCGTTGGTCCGGGCCCAATTGACCGGTTTTGCCCCGTTTCCGGCCAATTCAGTCTGTTATGCCGGTCTTTTTTAATTTCGACAGGAATGATTGCAATTAGCCGCCTTTCGGGGTATAATAACCAAGCAGTGTCCCTGCGCCGCCCTGTCCGGCCGACAGACGGCTTTGATTTAAAAATATGAAAGGATAAACGAAATATGTCTGTTTTAACGATTACGAAAGATAATTTTGAACAGGAAGTTCTCTCCGCCCCGGTTCCCGTGCTGCTGGACTTTTGGGCCTCTTGGTGCGGACCCTGCCGCATGATGGCCCCGGTTGTGGAGGAGATTGCTGCGGAGCACCCGGAGATTCGGGTGGGGAAGGTAGATGTGGATGCGGAAAACGATTTGGCTGCTCAGTACGGCATTATGAGTATTCCCACTCTTGTGGTGATTCGGGAGGGAAAAACTGCCGGTACTTTGGTCGGAGTCCAATCCAAGCAGCGGGTTTTGGAGCTGCTGGGCTGATTATTTTGCCGGTCTGCTGCGGATCCAGCCTGCGGGCATCGTCCATGGCCGCAGGCTGCCCGGAAACCGCCGTCTCCATCAGCCGGCGCTCCCGGACCACCGGCTGCTCATTTCAATTCGGTCACGCGGGCCGTCCGACCCCATAGCTGCCCCGCTACCGCGCCGGGTGCGGGTTTGCTCTGCGCGGCCTGTTGAGAAAGGAACTCTTTCCCTATGTCTGATTCATCTCACCGTTTTTTTCACAGCGGGCAAGCATTGCCCCGTTTTATCACCCTTTATGTTGCGCTGCAGCCCTTTCTGGACGTGATTACCTCATGGGCGACGCAGGCGGAAATTTCTCTCACGGCCGGAACTGTGGTGAGAACCCTGTTCCTTGGGTTTGCCCTTTTTTATGTCGTATTTTGCGGCCCGTTTCCCGGCCGGAAAGCTCTGCTGATTTATTTGGGCCTTCTGACCGGGTATCTGGCTGTTTTTGGGGTCTGGAGTCTTTTGGCCGGTGGGCTTTCTGCTTGCCTGACCAATGTCTCAGAAGCGCTCAAGGTATTTTATTTCCCCTATACCGCCGCATTTCTTTACGCCGTGTACCGGCAGAGGCGCTGGATCATTTCCGACTGGGCGGTGGCTGCCGCCGGTTTGGGCTACGCCGGCGTCATCGTTCTGGCCTGTATCACCGGCACCAGCTTTTACAGCTATAACGCCGGATACGGCTTTAGCGGCTGGTTTTTTGCCGCGAATGATGTGAGCATCATTTTGCTCCTCACCGCGCCTGTCATTTTTGCCTGTTCTTTCACAAGCTGGCTGCCCTCGGGCACGGCAGTCCCTGGATTTGGGTGGGCATGGCCGCCGGGGCGGGAGCGCTTCTCTTCAGCGCCGCTTTTCTTGGTACCAAACTGGTGTATTTGGGTGTTGTGCTGTATCTGGCGGCTGCCGTGTGTTGGTTTGCCGTCCGCCTGTTTCAAACCAGACGGGCGGCTACCGGCCGGTGTCTGGCGGCTGCGCTGCTGCTGTGCGCCGTTCTGTGCGCCCTGTACCCGGTTTCCCCCCTCAGCCGGTATGTGGAGGACATCTACGTTCCCATGTCTGGGGAGGATCCGGAGGCATATCAGGAAAGTCTGACCATCCCCGGCGTGGTAGAGCGAGACCGGGTTCAGGCCAATGCCAGGATCGAACAGGCCGCAGAGGGCACCTGGCTGGGCGATTTGATTGACACAAACCCTGCCGTGCAAAAGCTGAACTGGCTATTGAGCCGCCGGCTGCTGATTATCGCGCCCTCTGCCCAGGAGTACGCCGACGGCGGCCCCTTGGTGCAGCTTCTGGGACTGGGCTATGCGCAGCTGCCGGATTATCAGCGTCCCGTGACTCGCCTCATTGAAATGGAGGGCGCCGCCATGCTGCTGCGGCACGGCGTCGTGGGTTTCCTCCTGTACTATGTTCCCTTTCTGGCCGTAACAGTAGCGCTGCTGGTTCCGTTTTTCCGCCGGTTGAAAAGCCGAATGGCGGACTTTACCTACTGCTGCCTGCTGTTCAGCGCCATGATGGCCTGCGGCACCTCCCTCATTGCCGGCCATGCCTTGGCGGCTCCATCGGTCAGCCTGTTGATTGCCATAATTTATGAAAAGCTCATGGACCGTACACAAATACAAAACCGGGCCTTGGCCCAGAAATTGGCTTTGCCGGCAGACCGACAGCCGTTCTAAGCCGCTTTTGACGACGGATTGAAAGAAAGGACACAACCATGAAGAAAGAAACAAGCTGGCTCTCCAGTCACATTCCGCATCTCACGGCGGCCTTATTCCTCATTCAGCCGGTTATGGATATTATTTCCTATTGGCTCCAGGAGTGGGGCGTCTCCAACCTTCCCACGTTAATTCTGCGATTTGGCGTCTTGGGTGCAACCGTATTAATCGGTTTTGTGTTATCGGATCGGAAAAAAGTGTACTACATTGCTGCCGCCATTCTGATTTTACTTGGCCTGGGTCATATCTGGGCCTGTTTGCAGGTGGGCTATGTGGGGCCGATTGCGGATCTCACCAATTATGTTCGGGTGATCCAGATGCCGGTTACCGTCCTATGCCTCATTACCTTTTTCGGAAAGATGACAGAAGCTTTGACGGCATGCAGCTGGGCCTGACTGCTGCGCTGCTCATCACCCTGGCGGTGGAGATTATCAGCGTTGTGACCGGTACGGACCCGAACACCTATGCCGACGGAACCGGAATCCTGGGCTGGTTTCATAATACCAATTCTCAAAGCTCCAACTTATGCGTGCTGGTTCCCTTGTCTCTCGGGTGGCAGCTGTCCCGTAAAAAGCGGAACTGGATTTTGTTCTGGGCCACGGCGATTTTGGGATTTTTCGCGATGTATTTCTTTGGCACGCGGCTGGCATATTTGGGATCGGCGTCGTTTCCGCAGGTATGGCCATTTCTATATTCATCGTACGCAAGTCCGAATGGAAGGTTGCGGTGGGCTTTCTGCTGCTTCTCGCGCCTTTCGCCGTCCTGTTGCCCGGTTCGCCGATGATGACCCACTTAAATGCCAATAGCGGACGGCAAGACGAGCGGCAGGGGGACATCAACAACCAGCTTGGCTCCAATCTGAGTGAAATTGAATCCCTCATTCAAAAGGTCCCAGCAAAGGGCAGTTCTCATACCACAAAACCGGATACCTCGGAAGAAACCAAGGAACCGGACGATGGCATTTTGACCGAAGAAGAGCACCAGCGCTTGGTTGAGGAATTGACTCCGATTTATGAGCGGTACGTAGGCGATTTTGTCCGGATTTTCGGGGCCGAGAAGACCATGGAGTTATTTGAATACACCATCAATGTCCGGGACTTTGCCTCCGTCCGGGAGAAAAAAGCTGCTTTTTGCCAGTACCTTGATGGAGGAATCTCCCCCTCAGCGCCAGGTTCTTCGGCCTGAATCTGTCTCGTTTTACGGTTGGTAACAACACGTACGATGTGGAAAATGATTTACACGGCATTTATTATCTCTATGGCTGGGTTGGTTTGGCTGCATACCTTTTATTCCTGGCATACTTTGTATATCTGATTATTTGGGCGCTGTGTAAAAATGCCAAGCGGTATTTTACCATAGAGGCGGCCATCCTATGGGATCGCGTTTCTGCTTTGTCTGGCCCATATTTATAACACGGCCGGCGTACTGCGCCGCCCCAACGCCTCGATTTACCTGTCGGCCATATTAGCGGGCATTTACTACCTAGTTCGAATTCGCCGCTATCCCGATGCGTGTTCTTCCACGGCTCCGACTGACTTGAAGCGTTAAGAGGTGAAGTTTATGCTCCTGACCATTGTCATACCTGTATACAACACGGCGGCTTACTTGGAAGCCTGTGTGCAATCGGTGTTATCCGGGGATCATCAGGACTGCGAGATTCTTCTTGTGGACGACGGGTCCACGGACGGGGTCTGTCCTGCGCTTTGTGACCGATTGGCGGCGCAGCATCCCGCGCTCATTCGGGTGATTCATCAGGAGAACAAGGGCCAGGGCGGCGCCCGGAATACTGGGCTGGAAGCCGCGGCCGGAACCTATCTGTTTTTCCTGGACAGCGACGACACCATCGTGCCGGAGGCCCTCTCTGCCTTCAAAACGGCCATTGCCCGCACCCATGCGGAGGTTCTTGCGTTTAACTTTTTCTCGGATGATGGAGCCGGGCATTTGACGCCGATGTCTGCCAATTATGCGCAATACAACGGGGCTTTACCATCCGGGAGCGACCGGAATTTCTCCTTTCCTGCCTGCGCCCTGGGGTCGGATCTGGAGCCGGGACTTGTTTTGCGCTCCGGCATTCGTTTCCCAAGCCGGGTCTGGTATGAAGATTTGCGGGCATCGGTCAAGCTTCTTGTAGCCGCCCGGTCCATTGTGACCCTGCCGGATCATCTTTACCGATACCTGCAGCGTCCGGGCTCTACCATGCACTCCGGCAATACGGAGCGGTGCCGGGAGATTCTGCTGGCCTTTGACGATCTTCTGGACTGGTTTCAGGCGGAAGGGATATTGGAGCCCTATCGGAACATTTTGTGCCGCCTGTGTGTGGATCACGCTTATCTGGCGGCGTCGGTGCGTGTGTTGCTGGACGATCCGACCCATCCGCTTCTGGGAGAAATCCAAAATTATTTGCAAGAGCATTTTCCCAATTACCGACAGAACCCTTATCTCCAGCAATTACCTGCAAGCCGCAAATTGGCGTTCCGACTGTTGGAGCGGCGCCATTACCGTTTGCTGCGGCTTCTGTTTCGCACAAAAGACAAGCTCATGTAGGAGGGCGCCATGCGGTTTAGTGTAGTCATTCCGGTTTACAACGTAGCGGATTATTTTGACCGCCTGTGTGGATTCCGTCCTGTCCGGGGATTGCTCCGACTACGAGATCATTCTGGTAGACGACGGGTCCACAGACAACCGCAGTGGTCCCTCTGCGATGCCCTGGCCGCCCGCAGCCCCGGCCGGATCGGGTGATTCACCAGGAGAACCTGGGCCTGGGCGGCGCCCGGAATACGGGGCTGGAGGCAGCCCGGGGCGAGTACCTGTTCTTTCTGGACGGAGACGATACGATAACTCCCGACGCGCTTTCCACGCTGAGCCGGGCCGTGGAAACTTACCGCCACCCCGATGTCATTGCGTTTTTCCTGGAGCTCTGTCCCGAAGGAGGCGGTCCTCTTCGGGACTTCAGCGGCACAGCCTTCCTGCCGGCCGGGTCTGTACCCTGGCCCAGCATCCGGCCATGCTCCTCGATACCCCCAGCGCCTGCGCCCGGCTCTGGCGCAGAGAGCTGTTTCTCCAGAGCGGCATTCGATACCCGAATCATCTGTGGTATGAGGACCTGTACACCACGGAGAATCTGCTTTTAGAGGCCGGTTCTGTGGTGGGGCTGGAGCTGCCTCTTTACCGGTACCTGCTCCGAAGCGGCTCGATCATGCGGGGACGGGATCCCTCGCGGAACGGAGAAATTTTGCTGGCCTTGGAGCAGGTGCTGAGCTGGTACCGCCGCCGGGGGTGCTTTGCGCAGTTTCAGGAGGAGCTGTGCGGCATGACTCTGCAGCATATCTCTTATGCTTGCTACCGGGTTCTTCGCCAGGATCCCCAACACCCGCTCCTGCCACAGCTTCTGGCATATTTGACACAGAACTTTCCCCATTATACCAAATCGAAATATTACCGCTGCTTGACGCGCTCTCAACGGATCGTTCTGTTTTTCCTTCGCCACCGGCAGTACCGCCTTCCTGCGCTCCTGTTCAGCTGGAAGGAAAAGGAAATTCCCATTAGGAGGGCACCGCTTTGAATCGGAATCGAAAATTAAATCTAGCAAGCAGCAAAAAGGTCCTGCTGCAAAATACCTTTATGCTGTATCTGCTCACGTTTTCCAATTATTTTCTGTCTCTGATCGTTGTCCCGTACGAAACCCGAGTTCTGGGACCTGCGGTATACGGCGCCCTGGGCGCCGCTACGGCCATTATGGTCTATTTTCAGCTGGTCATTGACTTCGGCTTTCTTCTCTCCGGCACCCAGGAGGTGGCAAGAAGCCGGGACGACAAAAAGGAGGTCAGCCGGATCTTCACCGCCACCACCTTGGCCAAAATTTTGCTCATCGTGTTATCCCTGGTCGTGCTGCTTCTCCTTTGCCAGCTCATACCGGCCTGGCGAAGCGAGCGGAAGCTCTATTTGCTGTTTTTCTGCAGTACAGCCATCAACTCCCTGATCCCGGACTACCTCTATCGCGGGCTGGAGAAAATGTCGGCCATTACCGTTCGAACCGTCTGTATTAAAGCCTTTTTACCTTGGGCATCGTGCTGTTCCTGAAGACGCCGGAAGACGTGTGGATGGTGCCTGCCATCAATGCCGCCGGCTGCCTGGTTGCCCTGGCTCTCACCCTGCTTCATCTAAGCCGAAAGCTGGACATTCATTTCACCGCGCCGGACTGGGCGGAGGCCGTTCGGTGCCTGAAGCGCTCCTCGGTCTTTTTCTATTCCCGCATTGCCACGACGGCCTATTCCGCCTTGAATACGGTCATCCTGGATCTGATCTCCGCCTCCGGCGCTACCGTGGGTTACTACTCCTCTGCGGACCGGCTGATTACCACAGGAAAAAACGCGCTTTCGCCCATTTCAGACAGCTTGTATCCATACATGGTCAAAAATCGGGATTTTAAACTGATTCGCAAAATTCTTTTTGGTCTTTGAGCCGCTGATTATCCTTTTCTGCATCGCGGTGTTCATTTGGGCCGAGCCTCTTTGCGTCCTGTTTTTCGGCGCGAAATTTGGTCCGGCGGCCCATGTTTTGCGGGCCATGCCCCTGTGGGGATCTTCACGCTGCCCAGCTACATTCTGGGCTTTCCCACCCTGACCGCCATGGGCTTGCCGGAGCATGCCAATTACTCTGTGGTTTTCGGCTCTGCGATCCATATCGTCAATCTGGCGATTTTGTATTTCTCCGGTCATATGAACATGGTTACGTTAGGCTGCGCTGTTTCCGTGGCGGAAGCTCTGATCCTGGGCTACCGTATTGTCGTGGTTTTCCGGCACCGCAGCGCATTTCAGAAGGAGGCGCATTCATGAGCAGCATGGAGGCTTACCTGTGTGCCGCCGCCCGCCGCCTCTTTCGTCTGGCGCCCATAGACCGGAAAAAAAGGTGGTGTTCTGCAGTTACTATGGAAAGGGCTATTCCGACAGTCCCAAGGCCATTGCAGAGGCGCTGCTGGCGTCCGGCGAAGATTTGAAGCTGGTGTGGCTGTTGCGCGATCCAAAGGACGCTGCCCACCTTCCAGAGGGGATCTCTCCGGCCTCTTACCGGGGGATTCGCCGGGTTTGGGAGCTGTCCACCGCCGCTGCCTGGGTGGACAACTGCCGGAAAGGGGAGCGCTGTAAGCGCAAGGGCAGTACTATTTGCAGACCTGGCACGGATTTGCCCTGAAGCGCATTGAGCAGGATGCGGCGGATGCCTTGGAACCGCTGTATGTGCGCAGCTGTATCCAGGATTCCGCCCAATGTGATTTGATGGTCTCCGGGAGCGGCTTTATGACCCGGCTTTATCAAAGGGCCTTTTGGTACCAGGGCTCTGTGGCGGAGTATGGCACCCCTCGAAACGATGTGTTTTTCTCTCCACAGCCTCAGCTGTCGGAAAAGGTCCGGCGAGCTTTCGGCCTGCCGGAAGACCGGAAGCTGGTACTTTATGCCCCCACATTTCGCGCCGATCACAGCTGCAGCGCTTATCAGCTGGATGTTCCGGCGCTTTGGAGGCTTGCCGGGACCGGTTCGGCGGCCAGTGGTCCGGGCTCATCCGTTTGCATCCCAACGTGGCGGAGCGCTCTGCGGGATTGTTTGCTTACGACGGCGGCGCCATTCTGGACGCCACGGCTTACCCGGATATGCAGGAGCTTTTTATGCGCTGCCGATATTCTGGTTACGGACTATTCCTCCTGCATGTTTGATTTTGCCCTCAGCGGCAAGCCTTGCTTTCAATTTGCCACGGATATTGAGGCCTACCGGTTGGATCGAAACTTTTACTTCCCCCTGGATACGCTGCCCTTTCCCCTGGCCGGCAGCAATCAGGCTCTGTGCCGGGCTGTTCGGTCTTTTGATGCGCAGCAGTATGCCGGGAATTGGGACGCCTTTGCTCAGGAACACCACTTTTGTGAAGATGGGCACGCCGCCCGCCGCTGCGCGGACTGGATTCTCGCCCGCTTGCATGGAAAGGAGGGAACAGTATGAAACGTGTCATCACTTACGGCACCTTTGACCTGCTGCACTACGGACACATCAACCTGTCCGACGGGCTAAGGCCTTGGGGGATTACCTCATTGTCGCGCTGTCTACGGATGAATTTAACTGGCGGGAAAAGCAAAAGAAAAGCTATTTCAGCTATGACGAGCGGAAAGCGATGCTGGAAGCCATTCGCTATGTGGATCTGGTGATCCCGGAGGAGAACTGGGGACAAAGAAGACCGACGTGGAAAAGTATCACGTGGATGTTTTCGTCATAGGCGATGACTGGACGGGGCAGTTTGATTTCCTACGGGACCAATGTGAAGTCGTCTATCTTCCCCGCACCCCGGAGATTTCCACCACCAAAATCAAAACCGAGCTGCACACCTGAGGCTGTCGCATGGCAAATGCAGACAGAAGAACCACGTCCTGCTGTAAAAGGGTACAGGCCGAAACCGGCCTTCGCTCATTTTGCAGCAGGCCTTTTATGCCGGGGCACAATCCCCGAAGGATCTGCCGAGAGATTGAAATTTCTCAGCTCCCTTGTTACAATAGAAGCAGATCCAGATCTCTGCTTGCCCGGCTCATGGCCATGGGGCGGGAAGCGATTTGTTCGTGTTTGCAGAAAGGTGGAATAAAACGTGAATACAGTTTGCGAAAAGACGTTTGATATGGAACGGGCCCTGTACGGCAGCGATGGAGTTTTACTGCAAAACTGCGCCTTTGACGGCCCGGCAGATGGGAGAGCGCCTTGAAGGAAAGCCGGAACATTCAGGTAGAACATTGCTTTTTAATCTTCGGTATCCCTTTTGGCACGACGACACACTGAAAATTTCGGACTCGGAGATGACTGAGCTCTGTCGGGCGGCGCTGTGGTACTCTTCCCACATAGAGATTTCCCATACAAAGCTCCATGGCATCAAAGCCCTGCGGGAATGCAAGCATGTGAACATGCATGGCTGCGACATCATCTCACCGGAATTCGGCTGGTCGGTTCATGACATGCAGATGGAGGCGTGCAGTGTGCAAAGCGAGTATTTTATGATGCGCTCGGATCATCTCACTTTTCGGGATGTGCACCTGCAGGGTAAGTATTCTTTCCAATACATTCATGACGCCGTATTTGACCACTGTACATTCGACACAAAGGACGCCTTTTGGCATGCCAAAGATGTAACCGTGCGCAATAGCGTGATCAAAGGCGAGTACCTGGCTTGGTACTGTGAGAACGTTACCTTGGAAAATTGCCGGGTGATTGGGACACAGCCTCTGTGTTATTGCAAGGGCTTAAAACTGATTTCGTGTGAAATGGTAGACACCGACCTGTGCTTTGAGAAGTCCGACGTGGAAGCCACCATAGTCACACCGGTGGTCAGCATCAAAAATCCCCGGTCCGGCCGGATTTGTGTCCCTTCTGTGGGAGAAATCATCCGAGACGATGTCCATGCCCAGGGGAAATTGTCATCCGTCCCCCTGTGCCCACATGCACCGGGCTGTAAGGGAGAGCAGCCAAGACAGAGATGCTGCCGGCTTGGAGTTCCGGCGTATCATGTTCCCGGAGGGGAAATCTATCCGGCATGCTTATTTTTCAGAGGCAAATGATACAATCTATGCTATACGAAGCGTGACAGGGCCGGAACAGGTAGGCAGGAGGGGCTTATGGAATTGACGCAGAAGCGCGTGCGCAAGCAATTGGAACGGATGAAACCCGTGATGAACGGATGCTCCATGGACTGGGCCCGGAAGGGCAGGATGTCCTGGGGGCGTTGCTGTACCGGAGCTATCACAAAGAGGTTCGGATCGAAGCGTGTGCCTTTTCAGATTTCTCCGCCTGCCGGATTCTACCCCGGGAACGGGATCCCGAGGGACGCATTTTGTATCTCCACGGCGGGGGCTATGTCTGTGGGGACTTGGAATACGCCAAGGGATTTGGAGCAGTTTTGGCTGCCGTAACCGGCGCGGAGGTTCTTTGTCCTGCCTACCGCTTAGCTCCCGAGCATCCGTCTCCCGCCGGTCTGCAGGATGCGATGACTGCCTACCGGGCCTGCTTGCAGGAGGCGGGCCCCGTAGTTTTCCGGCGAGTCCGCCGGAGGCGGTATGGATTTATGCACTGTGTATGAAGGCCCGCCAGGAGGAGCTGCCGTTACCTGCCGGTCTGATCGGGATATCCGCCTGGACGGATTTGACAGCCTCCGGCCGCTCTTATGCGGAAAACCGGGACCGAGACCCGTCTATGACCTGGGAGCGGTTGGATTTTTTGCCTCATGTTATACCCAATGCCGCGATTTGCCCCTGGTGTCTCCTCTTTTCGGAGATTTGACCGGCTTTCCACCCAGTCTCCTGTTTGTTGGTGGAGATGAAATTATGCTGGATGACAGCCGCCTGCTCCATGAAAAAGCTTATGGCTTCAGGCAGTCCTTCCACACTGGTGGTTGCGCCGGGGCTGTGGCATGCTTATATTCTGTATGTTTTAAAAGAGCGCCGGGAGGACCTGGAACGGATTGCTGCCTTTTGCCGGGATTGCTGCAGGGGACAAAATAAAATTCAAATTCTGGCAAAAGCGCTTGACATTTGTTTTAAAATCGGGTATTATAAGCAAGCTGATTTGTGGTTCGCCTGTCAGCCTCCGCCGCCGGACCAGTGCGGCAGGGAAAATTGCATGGAGAAGTCGCGTAGCTGGTCGAGCGCGCACGATTGGAAATCGTGTATACCTCAAAAAGGGTATCGAGGGTTCGAATCCCTCCTTCTCCGCCATATTAAGGAACAAACTTTAATACAAAAACAGCCTTCCGATTTGGGGGCTGTTTTTGTATCTATGCCCGGAAAGCCTGATAGCATGGGCCTTTCCGGGTTTTTGCTGTTTTCCGTGGTCTTGGTAATACAGCTCGCCAGCGGGCCTGACTTTGGTATGGCGGCATGGTAAGTGTTTGGAAGGTAACCGTCAAATGTAACCGCATATGAAATCACCGCCGTGGAGAGCTTTGCAGGATCCCCACGGCGGTGAGCCGATTCACTTGGTATACAGTTCAGCCGGCGCATTCCAGGGCAGCAGACTTTGTACGACCTGCGTATCTGTCAGATCCGCATGGTTGGCTGTATGCATGAGCCAGGTCAGGTATCGGTGGGGGATCCAAACCATTCTCCATTGTTGTCTGGATCAGGCTGAACATCACCGCACTGCCGGCAGCTCCCTTTGGTGTATTGGCGAACAGGAAGTTCTTCCGGTCAATAACGAAGGGCTTGATGCTTCTCTGCTCGGTTGTTGCTCAGCTCCAGTCTGCCGTCCTTCAGGTAATTGGTCAGGTATGGCCACTGCTCCTTGAGATAGTTCAGTGCCTTACCCAAAGCAGACTTAGGCGCGGCAGTTCTGAATTTGCCCACGCAAACATCGCGTCTAAAACAGGTTTTGCCTGCTTCAGCCGCTCTTCATAACGCTCTTCTGTTGTTTTGTCCGCAATCTCCTGTTCCATTCTGAAAAGAAGATTGCAGTAGGTCAATCCCCCTGAGATGCGGAACTGCCCTTTGCTTTTCCCTTTGGGCAGAGACCTCACAGCCTCGTCGAATTTTCTTCTGGCGTGCGCCCAGCAGCCTACCACCGTGATTTCTTCCGGCAAATTATGATATCCGGCATAACCATCTGTGTGCAGGTATCCTTTGAATCCTTTCAGAAAGGCTTCCGGATGCTTTGCCCCACGTCCCGGCTGGTATTCGTACAGGACAATGGGCTTGTTGGTATCCCCCGCTGGTACGGTACAGCCACATATAGCTTTTCACTCTGCGGCGCCTTCCCTGGTTCGTGGAGCACCTGCAATGTGGTTTCGTCGGCATGAAGGACTTCCCGTCTCAAAAGTTCCTTATGCATCTGCTCATACACAGGCGTCAGATAATTCTCTGTGGCTCTCAGGATCCAGTTGGACATAGTCTGGCGGCTCAGGGAATGCCCCTGGCGGTTCAGGTCCTGCTCCTGACGGTACAGAGGGCAGCCCATGACGAACTTTTGGGTCATGATATGGGCGACAGCTTCCGGTGTGGCGAAACTGCCGGGGATGATGTTCTTTTCCTTTGGTGCTTTGACCATGGGTGTTTCGCAGCCTTCGTCGGCGTTCTCGCTGCAGCTCTTGCAGGCATAGGTGTAGTAGAGATATCCTCCCGGACGATGGTCTGGGCAGGAATGATCTCAAGGGGGCGCACCACGTCTTTGCCAATCTCGGTCATGGTATCCCCGCACTGAGGGCATACCAGTTCCTCGCCCTCCAGACGATGCTCCACCTGCTTTGTGGGGATGCCCCTCCGGGATGTTGTCCAGGGTGTATTCGTGCTTCTTATGCCGCTTATGGGCGGCTACAACAACGGCTTCTTCCTGTTTTGTGCTTACTTCCGCAAATACCTCAGCCTCATTGAACAGAAAGCTCAACTGCTCCATGAGGGGTTCCTCACTCTTTTCGGAGGAGGTCCAAACTGCTTGTGCCGGGCAAGGCGCAGTGCTTCCATGAGCACATCCACGCGGCTTTCAAGCTCAGAGATACGCTTGCTCTGAGCCTGAAATTTCTCGTATTCCGCCCGGGATATGGTGACTGTTTCCGGGTTGCTTGCAGTCAAATTCTGTTTCTTGTCCATGACATGATTATACCATATTTCTGCAAAAAAGTATAGGAAAACATGGTAATTCTCAGACGATTTCCAAGCCGGAAACCGGTTTGTGGGCCTTTGGCTGGTCAACGCTCAAGCCCTCCATGAGCCAGCGGTATTGCTGCGGCGTCAGGCTTCTTGCCTCGCTTTCCTTTCGCGGCCACTGGAAGCTGCCGGATTCCAGCCGCTCGTAGAGCAGCACGAAACCCTTGCCCTCCCACTACAGTGCCTTGATCCGATCCCGGCGCCTGCCACAGAACAGAAACAGGCAGTTGCTGAATGGGTCTAGTTGAAACTCCTGCTGAACCAGGGCAGCCAGACCGTCGATCCCACGGCGAAGGTCGGTGTAACCGCAGGCGATGTACACCCGGTCGGCGCCGGTGAAGTCGCTCAGCATGACTTTCATACCCGCAGTACCGTTTCCACGGTAGCCGCGTCCGCGCCGCTGTGAATATCCGCTTCCGTTCCTGAGATTCGGACGGTAACCGCAATATTGCCGGAAGTGCGAACCGGCGTGACTTCTGCGAACCGAGATTCCTGCTGCGTCTGAGCCATGGTGAACAACTTCTTCTGCCACTTGTAGTAGGTCTGCTCATTGACTCCGTTTTCCCGGCGCCAGTCCTTTACACGAAGCCCACTGTTCCGGCATGACGATACCCGCTCGGCCCACAATGCCAGTTTGTTCTGTCCGTTTCCTGTCTGTAAATCTCTGCTCATGAAAAATACCCCCGTATTTTGGATCGTATATGGCAGTCGCATATACTATCCGCTACTATACGGGAGTATTGTTTCATATTGGAGAGCCTTCCGCAAGTCGGTGGTAGGTTTGACGCTTACAGACCAGCATCAATGCGGAATTCCCATCCGGGAAAGCGCCCACAACCCGCGTTCTGCGCCGAATTTCCCGGTTCATGCGCTCAATCACATTGTTGGTTCGGATCTTCGTCCAATGCTCTGACGGAAAGTCGCAGTAGGTCAGGGTTTGCTCAATTCCGTCGGCTACCTTCTTTGCCGCCTCCGGCAGCTTCATGGATTTCAGCTCCGCAATAACAGCCGCAGCCTTCTCACAGGATGCCTTCTTGCTCTCCTGCGCATGGATCGCTTTGAGCATTTTCGCTACATTCTTCACCTTGGATTTGGGCACAACAGAGAATATATTCCGATAGAAATGAACCACGCACCGCTGGTACTTGGCCTCGGGAAACACCTCTCCCACAGCTTCCAGCATCCCCAGGCATTTGTCTCTACAATGAGCTTCACTCCTTCCAGGCCCCGCCCCGGAGCCACTGGAAGAAGCTGACCCAGCTGGCCTTGTCCTCTTTCATCCCCTCGGCGGCGTAAAACCTCACGATATCCATCCTCATTGACGGCAATCGCCACCAATACGGCCACATTTTCGTATTCTCCGCCCCAATTCCGCTTGAGGTAGATGCCATCCACATAGACATATGGATACTTTCCGCCCTGCAGAGAACGGTTGCGCCATGCTTCGATATTGACATACGCTTTCTTGTTCAGCTCGCTGATGGTGGATGCGGATACCTTGCTGCCCCAGAGGGCCTCGGTGATATCCTCTACCCGGCGGACAGACACGCCGGCTAAGTACATCTCGATGAGGGCTTCCTCCACGCTGCTCTCCCGGCGGCGGTAACGTTCGATGATCGCTGTCTCGAAGGAGATCCCCTTGAGGCGGGGCACATGGAGCGTCACATCCCCGGAGGTTGTGGTGAGATTTCGGGCATAGTGACCGCTGCGGTAGCCCTGGCGGGCCTCGCTGCGCTCATAGCGGGCTGCCTGGGTCAGCTTTTCCGCTTCTGCATCCAGAAGCTCATTCAGAGTTTCCTCGACGCTTCCCCGGACCAATTCCTTGATTTGCCCCTTGATTATTTCCTCGTTAAATTGTACAATGTTGTTGGACATGGTTTGCTGTCTCCTTTCAGAATGGTGGTGTTGCAACTTCATTCTACCTCAGACCGCAAGCCGTGTCTACTTTTTATGCCCTCTTCAATTTGCGCAATTTATTATACCTTATCTGCCCGCTCGAAAGGCTCTCCGCAATCGCCGCAGACTACATTGACCTCCCGCGTTGCCCGGATGATGGTGCCGCAGCAAGGGCAGACATATTTGATACTGCGGTTCTTGGATTTTTGCTCCCGCCTTTGGTGGTGCCTTCCACCGGTAAGCGGCTGGCGTTGATTTTATCCTCGCCCAAGGTTTCTCTGATCCATGCCTCCGCCTCCGGGGCCAGTGTCGTTACTGTCCATCCGTATTTGTCGTGCTTCTCAATGTGCAGGCCATGCGCCTCGGCGGTGGCTTTGAATTTCAGGTTGTGGTAGTAGCCGTTGTTGCTTACGTCTTGGATGCCGTGAACCAGATTGTAGAGATGCGCCATTTCATGTAAGATCGTGGCGGCCAGCTCGAAGATAGGTCGGTCAAGATACTCGGCGCAAAGATTGATCTCCCGGTATTTCTCGCCGCTGGCGTTCCAGATTTCATTGATACTGCACCAGCCGTAAGCCCCACGCCCTCCGTCCGGGGATACGGTGATCGCCGGGCGAGTCAATTCATTATTATAAAAATGCTCGTTGAACAGGTCGAACATTTCCTCGGTTTTCTTTACGATTTCAGATATTTGCAGCATGATTGCGTCCTCCTCAAAGATATGTTTTATTTCTGTGAGTGACAGCTTACACACCACCGGTCAAAAAGCAAGCTCAAAAACCTTAAAACATACCTTTTTCTTTTATTTGAGGACGAAAAACCCCCGCCGAAGCGGGGCTGATCAGATAATCAAACTGAAATTTACTTAACAATATGTGCTGTGATGATTGTATAGCTATATGAATTGATAGTAATTTTGATATTTTCAACCTCGCAATACCAATTTTTACCCTGTTTGTATATATTGCAATTTTTATCTAATACCTTATTTTTGCAATACTCAACAACATCTGCTATATCTATTTTTAAGTTTCTTTTAATTCTATCAACTCCCATTTCGGTTGTATGAATTTTATCAATATTATCAAGCAATATCTTTTTATCTTCCATTCTTTCTTTTCCTCAAGTCCAATTTATTTCCCTGATTATAGCACACCAGTCTACAGAAAGAAAGTATATTATATTCCAAGAAAAGCCCCGCCGAAGCGGGGCCTTCATGCTTTATTCTGCTGCTACGAAGCCTTGTTCTTTCAGGCTTTCAATCAGCGCCGGATTTTCCGGGCCGGTCAAGGTTCCTTCTTTGTCGATGTTATAGCTTCCTACTGCGAAAGCGTATGTAGGCGCTCTCAGGTATTCAGGTTTTGCGCCAATGAAGTCGCCTACTGCCACCACCAGCTCCTTGCGGCGGATGCCGGTTACATTGTACGCAACCTCGATGCCTTCTGGCTCGGTTTCCTCGGTGGTAGGTTCACTGGGATTCTCTGCCTGGGGCTCGTCTGTTGGCTGGCTATCTTCCGGTTCATCCTCTACCGCTGGTTCTATGGCCTCTGCCGCTTCGTCCTCTGCGGGCTGCTGCATGGCAACCTTGGCGGCGGCTTTTGCCGCCCGGCTTACTCTGGTGCGGGCCTCCGGGAATACCTCCGGCAATACACCTTCGTCATAGTGGATTTCAAAGGTGATCTTCCCGTCCATGTGTACGTTGAAATGGAAGTCGGTCATTTCTACCTCTTTGAGCATATCCGGCAGCTCGATGTTCTTATACCGTTTGACTTCCTCGCCGTTTACCATAAGGCAAACCGGAACCGCGTCCCTCAGTTTCGCTGTGATTTTTCCTGTTTTCATTGTGTTTTCCACCTTTCGTTTTTGTTCTTGGCTTGTGCCTTGTGAGTGACAGCTTACACACCACGGGTGGAAAAGCAAGGCTTTTTGTAAAAACCACTATTTACTAAAATGAGCTAGCTTGCCTTGTGCGGATTGCCCCCATTAAAAGGCTTGCCATTTTCATAAAAATCCAGTACACTGACACTCCTAAACTTTACTCCAAAAATATGCGCGAAAACACGCAACTGAGTATAACATTTTTGTTCGCTGCAGTTGGTAGAACTTCGTAAAATTCCGGAGTATAATAGATTCAGGAGGTGTGAAAAATATGAAAATGCAGAAAAGCAATATTTCACGGAATTTGTCAACTCTACGGCAACTTCATAAATACTCACAAGAAGATGTAGCAACGCAAATTGGTGTATCCCGTCAAGCAGTGGCAAAATGGGAAACGGGTGAGTCCGTACCTGATATTCTGAACTGTGACGCACTGGCAAAACTGTATGATGTGGAACTCGACGACCTAATCCATTACGACCAAGAGCAGACCGGTGAAAGCATACCGCCCAAGGGTAAGCACATATTCGGAACCGTTCGCGTGGGTGAACGCGGTCAAATTGTACTTCCCAAGCAGGCCAGAGATGTATTCAAAATTAAACCGGGCGATTTGCTGATTGTATTGGGTGATGAATCGCCAGAGCATCCGGGCATTGCCATAATGAAAGAAGAATACTTTCTGGGCATTACTCAACTATTAAAAACTGCTTTGAATATGGTAGATACACCAGACGGAAAGGAGAAAAATAATGGAAACTGTATTGAACGTCCAGAGTATCAATAAGCACTACCCCGGATTTTCTCTGGAAAATATCAGCTTTTCTCTTGCACCTAACCGTATTATGGGGCTAATTGGTAAAAATGGAGCGGGAAAAAGTACAACTTTAAAAGCTATTCTCAACATGGTTTCGCAAGAAAGCGGGAGCGTCACCATGTTTCACAAGAATTTCTATCAGCATGAAAAGAGTGCAAGCAACGCATAGGCGTTGTGTTTGGCGGGATTGATTTTTATCCGTTGAAGAAACTCTCTACTATTACGGCTGTTACTCGAAAATTTTACACAAACTGGGATGAGACCCAGTATCAAAAATATATTAAGCGTTTTACTTTGAATGAAAGTAAAAAATTCAAAGAACTTTCAAATGGAATGAAAGTAAAATATCTGCTTGCACTGGCATTGTCCCACCACGCTGAATTGCTGATTTTGGACGAACCGACCTCTGGCTTAGACCCGGTATCTCGTGAAGAACTGCTTCATATTTTTCGACAAATTGTAAAAAGTGAAAAATGTTCTATTCTGTTTTCTACACATATTACCTCTGATTTGGATAGATGTGCAGATGATATTACCTATATTCAGAATGGACGGGTTTTGCAAAGTGCAAATAAAGATACATTTTTGCATTCCTTTGAGCATTTGAAAACTCCCGATGATACGGGGCCGCTCACTTTAGAAGAAATTATGTTGCGTACAGAAAGGAGTGAATGGGACGATGACATTACTATATAAGGAAATGAGGCTTGTAGCCCATCCAACCTCAATTGTTTTTGCCTTTTTGGGCTGTCTTGTTCTGGTGCCGTCCTATCCCTACAGTGTAATTTTTATGTTTGGCTGCCTAGCACCTTACATCACTTTTTTAAATGCACGAGAAACAAATGATGGCTGGTACACAGCCGTTTTACCGGTAACAAAACGGGAAAGCGTTCTTGGAAAATGTCTGCTTGCTGTTTTCTTTCAACTATTTCAACTGCTTTTCTCTATCCCGTTTGTACTTTTGCGAAATGTCCTGAATATAGCAAATAACCCTGTAGGTTTAGACGCGACCGTTGCATGGTATGGTTTTGGATTTATCTTGTATGCGGTATTCGATTTGATATTTCTGACAAGTTTTTATAAAAGCGGTTATAAGGCAGGGCAGTCCTTTATTCTTGCGGCAATTCCCATGGTACTGCTGATGGTTGCAATAGAAGCCGCCGCCCATATACCGGCATTTTCTTGGATGGATAGCTACCAACCAGAGGATTTAATAATTCAGTTACCGATTTTGGTGATAGGTTTTATTTGCTATGGAGTGATTATTACATTAGCATATCGGATCGCTGCAAAACGCTTTGAAAAAGTCGATTTGTGAAACAAGGCTTTTCATCCATCAACTTACTTCATCAAAGAGTTAGTGGTGAGGTAATGACATTACGAATCTGAACAATACTAAATAAAAATTGATAGTTGTAGCAAGGCGGGCCAGCTACCTGCCAAAATGGGCCAGTCTGCCTTGTGCGGATTGGCCCATTATGAAAGGCTTGCTTTTCCCTTTATAAGTCCAGTAGACTGTGAATCTGACACAAAGCATTTCATACTCTTTCCATATTGCTTTGGTATGATGGAGTGAGGAGGTGTAAAATGGCTGCTTTATTGATTGTGGAAGATGATACCGCCACCAACGAGGCAATCTGCGAATACATGAGATCCGCAGGGCATACCACCTTGTCTGCCTTTGATGGAGAACAGGGCTTGCAGATTGCAAGGGAGAAACCGGTTGATTTAGTGGTTCTGGACATTATGCTCCCGAAACGAACCGGCTTAGAGGTATTAAAGGAACTGCGAAGGACAAGCAGCATCCCCGTCTTAATGCTCACCGCCCTTGACGATGAACCTACTCAGGCGGCCAGCTTTGATGAACAGGCGGACGACTATATCACAAAGCCCTTTTCCATGCTTTTGCTGGGAAACGGGTGATGGCCCTGCTGCGGCGGTGTGGGAAAAGCCCGGAACTGAACCAAATCCAGATGGGCGATATTACGGTGGGATTTTGGCGGCTACACCGCTTCTGGGCCGGGCGGCCCCATTGACCTGACACCAAAGGAGATTGACCTGTTGAAACTGCTGGTGGAGCATAAAGGTCTGGTGCTTACGCGGTCGCAGATCTTGGACGAGCTGTGGGGATATGATACCCCATCATAGACCGCACGATTGATACCTACATCAAAAAATTTACGGAAAAGCTGAGTCTTGACCGGATTGTTACGGTAAAAGGCGTTGGCTACAAGTATGAGGAACACCCATGAGAAACTTAAAGCTATTTACTAAAATCTTCTTATACACCTTTCTGGTGATGCTATTTGTCACCGTGATGGCCCATGTCTTTCTCTATGTGCTTGCGCCGCAAATGACCGTAAGCACCAACCATTTTGTAGAGGGGGCCATTATCGAGAGTGCTGTGAATACCGGAATCCTGATAAAATCCGCTATCGGAAAAGCACTGCCGGTATCCCTGCTTTGCTGCGCCGTCATTTCCGCTGGGTGTTCCCTGTTGTTTTCCAGAGCCATGACGAGGCCGATCAAGCAGATCGCGGAAACAACCGAAAAGATGGAAAAGCTGGATAAGGCGGCAGCCTGCGTGGTGCAGACCAAGGACGAGATTGGCGAATTGGCCGCCCGCGTCAATAAGCTGTATGCCAGCCTGCTTTCCACCATTGAAAATCTGGAGGAAGAAAAGCGGAAAGTCAGCGAAGCGGAACGGTCAAAATTGATTTCCTGCGGGCCGCCTCCCATGAGCTGAAAACGCCGGTGACGGCCCTGAACGCGATTTTGGAAAACATGATCTTAGGCATTGGAAAATACAAAGACCGGGATCGCTGTCTGTTGGAATGTAAGGAGATTACCGGACAGCTATCCTTTATGATTAAAGAAATTTTGGATACCTCCCGGCTGGATTTTACACAGGAGAAACAAGACGCGGAAACCTTTGACCTGTCGGAGCGCCTTCCGGCGATCTGCGAACCTTATCAGTTGATTGCCAAGGCAAAAGGGATCGGCTTTTCTTTCAGCATACAGGGAAAGTGCCCTGTCCATACGTCAAAGAAAGGCCTTGAAAAATCCTGTCCAATCTGCTCTCCAACGCGGTTTCCTACACAAAGCCGGGACGCAAGATCACCGTTCTATTGAACGCCCGGCAGATAAAAATAGAAAACGAGTGTACGCCCATCCCGCCGGATAAGCTGGCCCATGTATTGAGCCGTTCTACCGCCCGGACTTTGCCCGTGATCGCAAAGATGGAGGGAATGGGCTGGGATTATATATTGTAGATACGCTTTCAAAGGCCCTTGGGCTGCCCTATCAATTTGAGGCGACCCAAAACCCGCCGGGAATGTGTTTTACCCTTTATCTTTCATAAAGCGATTGCTTTTTTTATCCGTTTCATACTGGTTCCATATTGGGGTGCTATGCTGTCAGCGTTGCAACACTGATCCTATATGAAACGGAGGTCATTCTATGAACTTTATGAATCGAGCGTGGCTGTACATCGTCCGCAAGAGAGGCAAAAGTATTCTTCTTTTTGTCATCTTGCTGGTGATGGCAACCTTTGTATTGACCGCTCTGGCGCTGGGGAACGCTTCGAAAGCCGCCCAGCAGGAGCTGCGGCAAAGCCTTGGCGGGAGTTTTCTCATTGGCTTTGACTACACGGAAAACAATCCCTATTTGAAGGTGGAAAGCGTGGATGGCGGAACGCTGATGTATTCCACTCAGCAGATTAGCCCGGAGCTGGTAGAACAAATCCGGGAAATTGAGGGGATCAAAGAGTGCAGCGCCACCGTGGAAGGTCTGGCGGCGTTCCCCTCTGGAGCTGTTTACCGGCAATATCCCCATTGAGGAAGAATTTCGCGCGCGCATCCTCAAAGATTTTAAGCACATGGAAAGCGAGGAGCTTACCCGGTTTACTTCCGGGCAGCTTACGCTGACAGAAGGGCGGCATATCCTGCCGGACGACAAAAACAAGGGGCTGATCAGCAAGGATTTGGCTTGAGAAAACGGCCTGAAAATCGGTGACAAAATCCAAACGGACAAAGGCGTGGAGATTGAGATTGTGGGCCTGTTCTCTCCAAAAGAAATCGAAGGCATCAACGATCAGGTGACAACCTACGATAAAATACAAAAACCTCATCATCACCGATCTTGCCACTTTGGTAGCTTACGAAAACGGCCCTGCAATACAGGGATTTAACGAGCTGACGGTATCGGTGGACGACCCGCAGAACATGGAGGAAATCATTTCTAAAGTAAAGGAAATCAGCGGTGTAGACTGGAAGGGCTTTCTTTCCTAGTTGACAACGAGGACTATGAAAACGCCGCGTCCTCCTTGGAACAGTTGTCGGAGCTGGTATCCACCATTTTGATGATCGCGCTGATGGTAAGCATCGCCATCCTCTCGCTCATTCTAACCATGTGGGCCAGAACCCGCATCCATGAAACCGGCGTCCTGCTCTCGGTCGGGATCAGCAAGCTGTCCATCTTAGGGCAGTATATTGCTGAAGTTTTGCTGATCGCAGTACTGGCGTTTTCTTTTCCTATTTCTCCGCCAGCGCCATTGCGGGCCAGATGGGAAACGTATTGCAATCCGGGCAGGCGGTAACAGAGGCGCAGCAGGAAGACGGCCTCTCTCTGCCGGAACCCGTGGGGGAGGCCGGAACAGATACCAGTGAGCCGGAAATCGAAACCCCGGAATTACAGGTTCGTGTACAGCTTGAGGAAATGGGCCTCCTATTCCTGCTGGGGATCGGGATTGTAACGGTATCCGCCGGAATATCCTCAATTTCCGTCATGCGGCTGAAACCGCGGGAAATTCTATCGAAAATGAGCTGAGAAAGGCGGTAACGATATGAAAAAGTATGGAAAATGTGTTCTGTCCTCCTTCTGGGGGATTGCTGTTCACAGGTGTACCCCAAGGAGAATAAATCAGACGAAACGCAGGAGCAATCCGGCTCGCCCATCATAGATTACGAGGTGCCGGATAAAGTAAAGGACTATGATTTTGACTATGAATTTGTGCCCGAAGGTGAATAGGAGGTGCCTCTATGGGAATTTTGGGAACTGCAAAACCTAACATACTCTTATGACAAAAAGCGGAAGGTGCTGAGAGGATTGACGCGCAGATGGAGGCGGAAAGATGTATGTTATTCTCGGCCCATCCGGTGCGGCAAGACAACCCTTCTATCCCTGCTGGGCGGTCTGGACAGCCCCACAAGCGGCAGTATCCTGTTTGAAAGGGAAAGATATTGCACAAGGCGGATTGGCAGGCCATCGGAAAAAAGAATGTTTCCTTTATCTTTCAGAGCTACAACCTGATTGACTATATGACCCCGCAGGAGAATGTCCGGCTGACTTCAAAGAAACCGGCGCTCCCGTTTCTGGAACGGCTGGGGCTGACGAGGAGGAATCCAAACGGAACGTGCTGAAACTCTCCGGCGGCCAGCAGCAGCGGGTAGCCATTGCAAAGGGCATTAGCCAGCGAGGCTCCGGTGATTTTGGCGGACGAGCCTACCGGTAACCTGGATGAGGACACCGCTCAGGATATTACGGAAATCCTGAAAGAAAGCGCCCATCAGATGAAGAAATGCGTGATTGTTGTCACTCATTCAAACGAGCTGGCAAAACAGGCAGATGTGGTGTTCCGGTTGAAAAAGGTGAATTACAGATAGAGCAAAGCGGGAAATCTTCATAACTTATTTTTTCAGGGCAAGACAAGACTTGCCATAATGGGCCAGTCTGCCTTGTGTGGATTGGCCCCATTATAAAAAAGGCTTGCTTTTTTCGTAAAAAATCCAGTACACTGTCAACCCTACACTTTAACACCAGACTTATAAAGTGTGGTATAACAGAATGGGAGGTGTATAGGATGAAGCAGTATAAAACCATTGACATCGCCAGACGGATTGGCATCCATGTGAATACCGTCCGACTCTATGAAAAATGCGCTCTTATCCCTAAGCCGGAACGCTTACCGAATGGATACCGAGTGTTTACCGACCTGCATATAGAGCAATTCAAGCTGGCGCGTGCGGCACTTCGGGTGGAGGTACTTCAAAATGGACTCAGAAAGCAAGCGGTGAATATCATAAAGGTTTCCGCTGCTGGAAATTATGAAGAAGCTGCCGCACTGACCCGCCGCTATATCCAGCAGGTGGATCAGGAGCGAAAAAATGCGGAGGAAGCGATTCAGATTACCCGACAAATACTTGCCGGGTTGGATGTAGGAGAACATACGGGTATTTACTTCACACGAAAAGAAGCTGCAGATTTTCTCGGCGTTACCATAGACACACTGCGGAACTGGGAGCTGAATGGCCTGTTCACAATTAAGCGCAGGGAGAACGGTTATCGTGTCTATTCTGAGAAGGATATACAACGCTTGAAGATTATTCGTTCCCTTCGCTGTGCGAATTACTCGCTGGCAGCTATCTTACGGATGCTGCGGGCGGTTGGCGACAATCCCGCAGCAAATATCCGTACAGTCATTGATACGCCGAATGAGGATGACGATATTATGAAGGCGTGCGACAAGCTGCTTACCCTCTCTGTCTGAGGCCCGGAAAATGCGGTTTATGTAGCCGGACAAATTGAAAAAATGCAGGAAATGACAAAATAAAAGCCTACATTGACCCACCATACCACTGAACCATGCTAACCTTTAACCATCAAAATAGGAGGTATAAAGGCATGGATGAAACCATCAAAGTAACCGGTCTAAGTAAATCTTACGCCGGAAACAAAGTAATCCGTAACATTGCGCTTTCGATTGGAACAGGCCAGGTGTTCGGCCTGCTCGGTGCGAATGGTGCGGGCAAGACTACCACGATAGAGTGCATTTTAGGTACTCGGAAGGCAGACGCGGGATCTGTTTCTATTTTAGGGTTAGACCCTCGAAAGAACCGAAAAGAACTCTTTGAGCAGGTCGGCGTACAATTTCAGGAAGCCAGCTACTCGGACAAGATTAAGGTTTGGGAGCTGTGCGAAGAAACCGCCTGCCTTTACCGGAAAGCTGCAAATTACGAGGAGCTTTTTGAGGCAGTTTGGTCTGTGGGAGAAACGAGGCGCTTTCGTAAATGAACTGTCCGGCGGGCAAAAGCAGCGGCTATTCATCGTTTTAGCACTTCTGCCCGATCCGAAGGTTGTCTTTTGGACGAGCTTACAACGGGCCTTGATACGAAGGCGCGCAGGAGCGTTTGGAAAAGTCTGGATGCTCTGAAACAAAAGGGTCTGACCATCTTTCTTTCCTCACATTTTATGGACGAGGTGGAAGTCCTGTGCGATACAATGGCCATTTTGAAGGATGGAAATTTCATATTTACAGGAACCGTTCAGGAGGCTATTCACCAAAGCCCGTATGATAATTTGGAAGAAGCCTATTTGTGGTTTACCGGAGAGGAGGAAACGGTCGATGAATAAATATGCTAAAATGCTGAAAACAGAAATCAAGCTGTCTTTTCGAGGGATGGACATGGTGATTTTTGCGCTTTGCCTGCCGGTAGTGGTAGTGGTACTGCTCGGCATCATTTATGGAAATCAGCCCGCTTTCGAGGGAGCAAGCTATTCCTTTTAGAGCAGTCCTTTGGCGCAATTTCCACGATTGCGATCTGCGCCGGTGGCGTTATGGGACTCCTGTTGGTGATTTCCGACTACCGGCAGAAGAAAATACTGAAACGCTATAAGGTAACGCCGACCAGCCCTGTCCTGCTGCTGGCCGTACAGGTTTCCATTTATGCCATTTACTCGCTGCTTTCTTTGATACTGGTCTATCTGGTAGGAAGTCTGTTCTTCGGAGTGCGGCTGCCCGGTTCTGTGGGAATCTTTCTGGCCTCTTATCTTCTGGTGATGCTTTCCACATTCAGCATTGGAATGATGGTGGGCGGAGTAGCACCGAATATGAAAGTTGCAGGCATTGTCGCCAGCGTTCTGTATTTCCCCATGGTGATTTTCTCCGGGGCTACCCTTCCATACGAGGTGATGCCGACTGCATTGCAGAGGATAGCGGATATTCTTCCGCTGACGCAGGGGATCAAATTGCTGAAAGCAGCTTCACTGGGCTTATCAATAGATGTTGCCTGGCTCCCTCTGGTTGTCATGGTGGCTCTGATTATTATCTGCGGAGGAATTGCGGTGAAATTCTTCAAGTGGGAATAAAGCAGTAATATTTCAAAAGAATTTTTACTTAAAGCAAGGCGGGCCAATTACCTGCCAAAATGGGCCAGTCTGCCTTGTGCGGATTGGCCCATTTTTGTCTAAGGAGGAAAATTGTATGTGCGGCTCTTAACCAGTTTTTAGATAGATTTATACACTCAAAAAATTTTCTCAAAATATTTTTCAAAACTTTCCGGTTTGCACCCTTGAGATGTGTTCTGTTATGTGAGGAGGCGAAACAGGCTAACCAGCTCAAATCTGCAAAAAGGAGGGATGCGGCATGATGTCTCCCTCTGACGATGAAAAACGGATCGTTGCCATGGTGGATTCCTTCACCAAGACAGTGGCCCGGAATTTCAGCAGAAATCTCAAACGGGCAAAGGCCAACGCGGAGAAGCATTACTCCGACGAGCCGGTAGACTATTTTCTGAAACTCTAAGCCACGACGACAGGTATCCGTCCGACTATTTTGTGCTTTATGCGGACGAACTATCCTGCGTGGTCTATAGCGAAACCTTATATAAAGCACTCCGCTCCCTGCCGGACAAGCAGCGCAAAGTCTTACTCTTTGACTTCTGGGGAGCTTTGCCGGACGGGGAAATTGCAAAACGAATGGAGGTGACGACCCGCACTGTCTACAATCTAAGGCAGCGCGCTTTTCAGGCAATCAGAACTTTTTATGAGCAGGAAAGCTCAGAGCCATGAATTAACCTATGACCTAATCAAGCGAGCGGTTCACGGCGAGCCAGCGGCAATAGAGGAATATCTCCTGCACTATGACGCTTATATCAATTCTCTGGTGGAGTATGAAACCACTGGTTTGGATGGCCGGGTATATCGGCACATTGACGAGGATATGAAGGTGCAGGTGCAAATGAAGCTCGTGGACGCACTGCAGAAAAAATGGAGGAAACTGATATGATACTCATGCCAGACCTATTTTTCCTTCGCCTACGTCCCGAACTGGTACTCCCAGCTTGATATGCTGGCGGAGATGGCCCTGCCGGAACCGTGGCGATTCAAAAACCCGATATACTTAACCAAAAATCCAGACACCCCCGATTTTAGAGATATATCCACGCGATTTTTAAGAAACAGCTCATTGACTACACGTCGGAGCAAGCTTTGTATCGTTTGCTCCGACTTTTTTACAAAAGTCAGAGCGCGCTCACGCCGCTGCTCCTCCTTTCCAAACCGAACCCGCTGTCGCTGGGCTTCGGTTTGGTATTCTTTGACGAAAGCCATAAGTTCTGTATCGCCACTTGTACCAAAATGAAATAGGGGCTTTTTGCGAATCCACCCCATTTCTATCGTTGAATTTCGGCACGGATTATGCTATGATTAAGAAAAAGAAACAGAGGGCATGACTATGTTTTTAGTAAAAAAGCAGACGAAGAAATGATGAAATCATTTTGGACTTGGTTTGAGCAGAACGAGGAATGGATCATTGCCATATCTAAAACAGATGGTATGGCTGTCGTGAATGCCGTGGACGAAAAATTAAGTCCTGCGTTTGCTTGCTATCGTGCCGAAATTGAATTTCAGCTTGGCTATCATGATGGTCACGGAGAATTCTTCTTTTTTGATTTGAATAAGCGTGCTTTGAGAAAAGACGCCGAAAAGTTAGCCTCTTTCATGCCCGCTAAGTTGCAAAAGAACTGGGCATTTATTATTGAGCACTAAAGGCATTAACCGGGGCCCGACGTCATTTTTATGCTGCGGGTCAGTCTCATTTGGTTTTGCCGATTGGAAGCCGGCTCACGTATCAGAGCTGAAGAACGCAGGAGGTTGGGCTGTGGCAGGAAAAGAATGGGCTGTTTTTACGGTTATGTGCATGCTTCATGACGGAAGGGGAACATTTTGGTGGAGGACCGGCGAAGCAGCCATTGGCCGGGAATTGCGTTTCCAGGCGGGCATGTGGAGCCTGGAGAGTCCTTTGTTCAGGCGGCTGTTCGGGAAATGCAGGAAGAGACGGGGCTGGATATCCAAAATCCGGTTTTGTGCGGTGTGAAGCAATTTCAGACCGGGGATGGAGCTCGATACGTGGTGTTCCTTTTTCGAGCGGACCGGTTTACAGGACGCTCCGGTCCTCAGAGGAGGGGGAAGTCTTTGGGTCCCTCGAGCCGAACTGCAGCGCTATCCCCTGGCCGCAGATTTTGCAGAGATGCTCTGCGTGTTTGAATCCGAGAGGTACAGTGAGTTTTATTATGATGACGATGGAAACATAACGGTCGTTTGAAGTGCGCACCAATTTCCTGACAGCTCTCTGGCTTGAAACCGGCTGAGCAGCTGGGAGCAAATACGTCCGTATGCGTCAATCCTATCCACCCCAGCTTTTACAGCAGTCTGATTTTGAGTGAAAGGCTGTACCCGCCACCTGCGGAAATTAGCCTGCTATATTTTCAACCGGCAGGTTCAGCGGGAAAATATCCGCCAATCATGCGGTTTGGTATTCTTGCTGGCAGGGGTGAACAGCGGCCCAAATCCGGCTTGTGAGAGCCGGAGAGGCAGGAACCGCTGTGTCTTGATACCAGAAGGGGAAGATTTCTCTTCCTTTGGATAAAAACGTCGCAAAACTGGGGAGCTTCTGATCCAGAATAGGATAAGTCCACACAGAGAAGAGATCGCCCGCCGCCGGTTTTCCTTGTCATCAGATGCTCCCAAGCAGCCGCATGTTCCACACACGAAATTCATATTGTAATTTTCTGCTATAATATGATATTATGTAAGCGGAGGTGGTTGGCTGTGCCCGTCGATATGAAAGAATCTATTGCAGAGGCGGTACATACTCTGTTGATGGACCAACATGTAAAAAAACTGACAGTCAAAGATATTGTGAATGAATGCCAGATTACACGGCAAGCTTTCTATTATCATTTTGAGGATATTCCTGCACTGTTCCGATGGGTTCTAGAAAAGAAGAAAGAGCAAATCGTGCAGACAGCGCTGGAGCAGGAGAGCCCTGAAAAAGGCCTGCGGTATTTTCTCTTGATGGCCATTAACGCAACCCCCTATGTTAAAAAAGCGATGCAGAGCAACTACCGAGATGAGTTAGATCACCTGTTGACCGAATACGTCTATCTCCTGTTTGAACAGATTGTTGAACGTGAGGGCTTGTATCAAACGCTTACCAGAGCGGAATTGAAATTTGTCCTACGCTACCATAGTCAGGCAGTCTTGAGTATCATACGCATGGTTGGCTGTATGCATGAGCCAGGTCAGGTATCGGTAAGGATCCAGACCATTCTCCATTGTTGTCTGGATCAGGCTGAACATCACCGCACTGCCGGCAGCTCCCTTTGGTGTATTGGCGAACAGGAAGTTCTTCCGGTCAATAACGAAGGGCTTGATGCTTCTCTCTGCTCGGTTGTTGCTCAGCTCCAGTCTGCCGTCCTTCAGGTAATTGGTCAGGTATGGCCACTGCTCCTTGAGATAGTTCAGTGCCTTACCCAAAGCAGACTTGGGCGCGGCAGTTCTAGAATTTGCCCACGCAAACATCGCGTCTAAAACAGGTTTTGCCTGCTTCAGCCGCTCTTCATAACGCTCTTCTGCTGTTTTGTCCGCAATCTCCTGTTCCATTCTGAAAAGAAGATTGCAGTAGGTCAATCCCTGAGATGCGGAACTGCCCTTTGCTTTTCCCTTGGGCAGAGACCTCACAGCCTCGTCGAATTTTCTTCTGGCGTGCGCCCAGCAGCCTACCACCGTGATTTCTTCCGGCAAATTATGATATCCGGCATAACCATCTGTGTGCAGGTATCCTTTGAATCCTTTCAGAAAGGCTTCCGGATGCTTTGCCCCACGTCCCGGCTGGTATTCGTACAGGACAATGTGCTTGTTGGTATCCCCCGCTGGTACGGTACAGCCACATATAGCTTTCACTCTGCGGCGCCTTCCCCGGTTCGTGGAGCACCTGCAATGTGGTTTCGTCGGCATGCAGGACTTCCCGTCTCAAAAGTTCCTTATGCATCTGCTCATACACAGGCGTCAGATCATTCTCTGTGGCTCTCAGGATCCAGTTGGACATAGTCTGGCGGCTCAGGGGAATGCCCCGGCGGTTCAGGTCCTGCTCCTGACGGTACAGAGGGCAGCCCATGACAAACTTTTTGGGTCATGATATGGGCGACAGCTTCCGGTGTGGCGAAACTGCCGGGGATGATGTTCTTTTCCTTTGGTGCTTTGACCATGGGTGTTTCGCAGCCTTCGTCGGCGTTCTCGCTGCAGCTCTTGCAGGCATAGGTGTAGTAGACATCCTCCCGGACGATGGTCCGGGCAGGAATGATCTCAAGGGTGCGCACCACTTCTTTGCCAATCTCGGTCATGGTATCCCCGCACTGAGGGCATACCAGTTCCTCGCCCTCCAGACGATGTTCCACCTGCTTTGTGGGGATGCCCTCCGGGATGTTGTCCAGGGTGTATTCGTGCTTCTTATGCCGCTTATGGGCGGCTACAACAACGGCTTCTTCCTGTTTTGTGCTTACTTCCGCAAATACCTCAGCCTCATTGAACAGAAAGCTCAACTGCTCCATGAGGGGTTCCTCGCTCTTTTCGGAGGACGTGCCGAACTGCTTGTGCCGGGCAAGGCGCAGTGCTTCCATGAGCACATCCACGCGGCTTTCAAGCTCAGAGATACGCTTGCTCTGAGCCTGAAATTTCTCGTATTCCGCCCGGGATATGGTGACTGTTTCGGGTTGCTTGCAGTCAAATTCTGTTTCTTGTCCATGACATGATTATACCATATTTCTGCAAAAAGTATAGGAAAACATGGTGATTCTCAGACGATTTCTAAGCCGGAAACCGGTTTGTGGGCCTTTGGCTGGTCAACGCTCAAGCCCTCCATGAGCCAGCGGTATTGCTGCGGCGTCAGGCTTCTTGCCTCGCTTTCCTTTCGCGGCCACTGGAAGCTGCCGGATTCCAGACGCTTGTAGAGCAGCACGAAACCGTTGCCCTCCCAGTACAGTGCCTTGATCCGATCCCGGCGCCTGCCACAGAACAGAAACAGGCAGTTGCTGAATGGGTTTAGTTGAAACTCCTGCTGAACCAGGGCAGCCAGACCGTCGATCCCACGGCGAAGGTCGGTGTAACCGCAGGCGATGTACACCCGGTCGGCGCCGGTGAAGTCGCTCAGCATGACTTTCATACCCGCAGTACCGTTTCCACGGTAGCCGCGTCCGCGCCGCTGTGAATATCCGCTTCCGTTCCTGAGATTCGGACGGTAACCGCAATATTGCCGGAAGTGCGAACCGGCGTGACTTCTGCGAACCGAGATTCCTGCTGCGTCTGAGCCATGGTGAACAACTTCTTCTGCCACTTGTAGTAGGTCTGCTCATTGACTCCGTTTTCCCGGCGCCAGTCCTTTACACGAAGCCCACTGTTCCGGCATGACGATACCCGCTCGGCCCACAATGCCAGTTTGTTCTGTCCGTTTCCTGTCTGTAAATCTCTGCTCATGAAAATACCCCGTATTTCGGATCGTATATGGCAGTCGCATATACTATCCGCTACTATACGGGAGTATTGTTTCATATTGGAGAGCCTTCCGCAAGTCGGTGGTAGGTTTGACGCTTACGTTTAGAAGATGATGCCTACAATTATAAGCAGAAAGGGGGC
>VOFH01000775.1_pt1 | contig 50001 bp, 86 predicted proteins | sample 5384091 | NCBI WGS metagenome assembly VOFH01 (sample SAMN12384727, study PRJNA508395) | human gut metagenome | isolation source: healthy gut G | host: Homo sapiens
GCCGAAAGTACGGTAATGACTTTACACTGATCCTCCAGTTCACGCAATGATATATAGCCATTCGCCATAAATCCAAACAAAACTGTTTTCAGCATGCTGACCGGGTCATATCTGAGTCTTCCTGTATAATGTTGAGGAATATTTTTCAGATATTTCTCCAGTTCGATTTCTCCCATAAATCTATCAAAAGTCAGTACTGGATCACAGATGTCCAAATAATCTTGAATTAGCATTGGCAAAACTGCCTGTTTTGGGTTAGAATAGATTATGTTATTAATTTTTTTCACAAATTAATTATAACATATGGTCTGAGTTTTCTAAAAACGTAAGCTCTTGTAAATAACGTTTCTGGATAGTTTCTGGCACTCCATTTGGATATTTTTCTACAAGTTTTTCCTGGCTGAATTTTTTTACATTTTCAAATGCATTTTGAATAACTGGTAATTTCATAAGCGACCTCCAATTTATTTTTAAGATGTGGTCAGTATAACAAATCTGAAATACCTTTTATATTCCAATAGCTATACCAAAAAATAGCACAGCTATTAGTTGTTTTGAACAGAGAAAGAAGTTATAATATAGAAAAGGCAATCGGAGTGTACAATTATGATAGCACCAAAAGCAACTATTTTATGTTTATATGAGATTCTGAAAAAGTATACCGATGAATCCCATATTCTGTCAGCCGAAAAAAATTCGTGAAAAATTAAAATCGATTTACGATGTTGACATGGAGCGAAGAGCAATCTATCGAAATATAGAAGCATTACGCAGTATGGGAATTGAAATCGCAGGATATCAGGATAACCGGGAAGGATATTTCCTAATTGACCGTGAATTTGAGCTTTCAGAGATAAGACTTTTATGTGATGCAGTTGTTGCTTCTGATATGATAAAAGAATCTTCCAGCAAAATAATTATAAAAAACTTCTTGAATCACAAAGTATTTTTCAAAGCAGAATGCTACAAAAACTGTTTTCGTAAAATCAGAAAAGAAGATTCTAAGCAAACAGCTTTTTTATAACATCGATGCTTTAAATGTTGCAATCAATCAAGGATGTAAAGTAAGTGCAAAACTGCTGAAATATGGAGTTAATCAGGAATTAGAAGAAGTCATAGATAGCAATATTATTATTAGTCCATACGTTACTATTTGGGCTGAAGGGAATTACTATATCCTTGGAAAGAGGGAATATTCTGAAGAATTAGAACATTTTCGAATTGATCATTTAAAGGATATCACGATACTGGAAAAGAGGCATTGATATGATCTTCGGCGGTTTAAATCCGAGTCAGTATGCCGAAAAAAGATCTTTCAAAAGGAGAATCAAAAGCATCCTACGAAATAGAATGCTTTCGGATTATGGCAGGAAATTGCTGAAACCTTCGGGAAGAATGCAACCGTATTAAAAAAGGATAAAGAAAATATTACAGTAAAAATTAATACAATACCATCCGTTATACATTCATGGGTAATGACTCACATCAATCAATGTGAAATTATTGGTATAAAAGTTTCGGGACAAAATCCAAAATGAAATTATGGATGCGTATAGAAAATATTGTATGTAGTCCTGATATGTATAAAATATACTTGATTAGTTTTCAAAAATACTTGATAATAGTACAACAATATGTTTTAGATCAGTAGATGAAATTTAAGCATTAATTATAGAATGAGGTGACCAAATGGAAATAAAAGAAGTACAATCCATTCTTACAATTGGTGAAACTGTAGCGGTTGAATTTAAACGCTGTGGAAATGGAATTGAAAATGATACCTATGAGACAGTTTGCTCATTTCTGAACAGATTTGGCGGAGACCTTTTCATGGGAATATTAGATGATGGGACTGTAGTAGGAATACCAGAAAAAGCAAACTCCTGATATGGTAAAAAACTTTATTAAGGTTATTAGTAATCCTACATTGTTCTCACCAACGATATATTTGGTACCGGAAATTATAAAATATGATGAAAATCATACTATCATTCACGTTCACATTCCACCAAGTGCGGAGGTGCACAGTTATAAAAAAGTGATTTATGATCGTGTGGATGATGCCGATGTAAAAATAACATCTACCAGTGCAATTGCGCAGATGTATATTCGTAAGCAGAATATTTTTACAGAAAGAAAGATTTATCCATATGCAAGAATGGAAGATTTAAGATTAGATCTCCGCCAAAGATTCGTATTATGGCACAGAATCATGCAGGTGGTCAGCATCCCTGGACAACTATGGATAATCAGGAACTTTTGAAAAGCGCAGGATTATATGGTCGAGATATCGTCACCGGAGAAGAAGGCTTCAATTTAGCAAGCAATTATGCTGTTAGGAAAAGACGATGTAATTTTAAATGTTGCACCAACGTATGTGACAGACGCTCTTGTACGGAAAGTCAATGTAGATCGTTACGATGATCGGGAAATTATTAAGACAAACCTAATTGAAAGTTATAGCCAGCTCCTTGATTTTGGAAGAAAAAACTTGCCAGACAAGTTCTTCCTTGAAGATACAGTAAACAAAAGTCTCCGGAATACAATTGTCAGAGAAATAATCAGTAATACGTTGATGCACCGTGAATTTACAAGCAGTTATACAGCAAAGTTTGTGATTGAGAAAGATCGAATGTATGTGGAAAATGCGAATCGTGCAACAAAGGAAGGTTTCATCACAGTAGATAATCTGGAACCAAATCCAAAAAATCCTCTTATAGCATCGTTTTTCAGGAATATCGGTTATGCTGACCAGCTTGGATCTGGTGTAAGAAAATTATTCAAATACAGCAAATATTATTCAGGGAAAGATCCTTTGTTTGTGGAAGACGATGTATTCCGGATTATTGTTCCATTGGATGATGCATATTCGTTTGATTATGGAATAGAAGCTGGAAGCAGTAAAGTAATTGAAAGTAATAATGCCGATAAAATGCCGATAAATGCCGATAAAATGCCGATAAATGCCGGTAAAACGCTGGTAAATAGTTTGTCGGCACAGCAAAATTCAATTATTCAATTTGCGAAAGAGACAGGATCGATTAAATCTCGGCAAGTAGAAGAATTACTTGGAGTAAAGCAACGTCGAGCAAGAAGAATTCTTGGAGAACTGGTCAATATGGGAATTTTGGAACGACAAGGTGCATATAAAAGCACTGTATATGTTTTGAAAAATTAAAAAGGCACCTGCTTATCATTACTATAAAAAGTAAAATCATCAAACACTAACCCAAAGGAGCACACCAACCCATGCCATTACAAATCGTCAGAAATGATATCACCAAAATGCCCGTAGACGCCATCGTCAATGCCGCAAATTCCTCCTTGCTCGGCGACGGTGGAGTGGATGGTGCATTCACCGTGCGGCAGGGCCCAAGCTTTTAGCGGAATGCCACACTTTGGGCGGCTGTCAGACCGGAGATGCAAAGATTACAAACGCCTATGATCTGCCTTGCAATTATGTCATTCACGCAGTAGGTCCCTATATGGAGAGGCGGACAGTTTCATGAGCGGGAGCTGCTTACTTCCTGCTATGAAAATTCCTTAGCACTTGCAAAAGAAAAACATTGTGAAACCATAGCATTTCCACTGATTTCTTCCCGAATTTACGGCTATCCGAAAGCTCAGGCGCTGAAGGTTGCAATCGACGCGATCAGCGCATTTCTTATGGAAAATGATATGACGGTATACATCGTTATTTTTGATAAAGCACTTATCGGATCAGCAACAAACTGTTTTCTGATATTGCATCTTATATCGATGATCATTATGTAGAAACACACATTAACAAAACATCCGAAGTAATGAGGCGCCAGAAGCAGTTCTGGGAAATGGATCTCTGTGAAAGCATATCTTTACCAGCGCCATCAAATGTACCGTTAAGTAAAGGTACGCAACTTTGGAAGATGCCTTTGCGGCAAATGGATGAAAGCTTTTCTGAAATCTTTGCTTCGGAAGATTGATGAAAGTGGAATGACCGATTCTCAGTGTTATAAGAAAGCCAATATTGACCGGAAATTATTTTCCAAGATTAAAAATGACAAGTACTACAAACCATCCAAACCGACCGTTCTTGCATTTGCGCTGGCACTTGAGCTTCCGCTTCCGGAAATTCAGGATATGCTGATGAAAGCAGGATTTGCCCTGTCTCATTCCAGCAAATTTGACGTAATCGTTGAATATTTTATCTTGAAGCAAAATTATAGTATTTACGAAATCAATGAAGCACTCTTTGCCTTTGATCAAAGTCTGATTGGAGGCTAAGAAGAAAATAATTTTGCACACAGCGTTGTTCGCCTGATATGATTCTGTAGAAATTTTCTGATCCATAAAATGTGTCGCTTTTCATGCGACCATTTCCCCTGAAAATGGCAGTATCCTATAGTTACAAACAAAATAAGCCATTACTTAGGAGGAAATTTAGTATGAGAAAAAATCTGACAGAAGTTGTATTTATTTTAGATCGCAGCGGATCCATGAGCGGACTGGAAAAGGACACCATAGGCGGCTTCAATTCTATGATTGAAAAGCAGAAAAGAGAGGCAGGGCAGGCGCTGATTTCTACCGTGCTTTTTAACAATAACAGTAAAGTCCTTTATGACAGAGTAGAGGTGCAGAAGATTCCCTCTATGACAGAAGACGATTATTCTGTATACGGCTGTACGGCTCTCCTGGATGCGATCGGCGGTGCTATCCATCACATTGGAAATGTCCACAAATATGGGCGCACGGAAGATGTACCAGAGCATACCGTTTTTATCATCATGACAGATGGTATGGAAAATGCAAGCCATATGTACAGCAGTGATAAAAGTAAAGCAGATGATTCAGCGTCAGCGGGAAAAATACGGATGGGAGTTTCTGTTCCTCGGCGCAAATATTGATGCGATTGAAACAGCCAATCATTTTGGAATTAACGCAGATAAAGCTGCCAATTATCAATGTGACTGCGAAGGAACTGCATTGAATTATGAAGTATTAAATGATGCCATATCTGCTGTTCGGTGCAATGCAGCGCTTGATTCTAGTTGGAAGAAGCGAATTGATAAAGATTACCAAAAACGCGGACAACATAGCCGCGTAGATTGATGAAACACACAAAGAGCAGGGGATGAACTTTCCAAAGTTCTTTTCCTGCTCTTTCCCATTCATTTATTCCATCACTTCCCCAATCACCTTCATCATCTCATCCACCCGGAACGGTTTCATAATAAACCCATCCATCCCGGCATCCAGCGCATGTTTCCGGTCTTCCTCAAATGCATTTGCAGTCATGGCAATGATTGGAATCTGTGCCTTCTTCACATCTGCAAGCTGACGGATTTTCTGTGTCGCTTCGTATCCATTCATCCGTGGCATCTGTACATCCATCAGGATAAACTGATATGTGCCTGCTTCCTTATCTTGAATTTCTTCCACACAGGCGCATCCATCCGGAACCCAGTTCACAAGAATTCCTTTATTTTTCAAAACTTCCATGGCAATTTCTGCATTTAATTCATTATCTTCCACTAAAAGTACATGCATTCCGTCAAGACCTATTTTGTATTCCTTTGCTTTATCTGATTGATGAAGCTGATTTTCCGTTGCAATCCGAAGGGGAAGTGAAATCTGTATTTTGGTTCCCTGACCGGAATTACTTTGGATTATCACATCACCATGCATCAGATCTACCAGTTTCTTCACAATCGCAAGTCCAAGCCCTGTTCCTTCAGTCTTGCTCTCGGTAGAAGTTCGCTCTCTTTCAAATGCCTCAAACGCATGTTTCTGAAATTCTTCAGTCATACCGATTCCGGTATCCTTTATCGTGAATTTGTATTCGGCAAATCCAGGTGCGATCATTCTCTGGACGCAGCTAAATGTGATCGTTCCTCCGCTGGGGTAAATTTAACTGCATTATTCAGTACATTTACCAGTACCTGCTGCAGTTTTGTCGCATCACACCATACCAGTGGATTCTCTATTTGATCCTCAACTTTGAAATCAATCATTCCCTTTTGGATGCTGTATTCGAGCATCATTTTCAGATTTTCTTCCATTTGCTTCAGGTCAGTTACCATCTCCACAATTTCTGCCTTTCCACTTTCGATTTTAGACAGATCCAACACATCATTGATGATCTTCAGAAGAATCTCACCAGATGCCTGAATTTTGGAAATTGCATTTTTTACAATTTCTTCATCATCCGGATGTTCTGCAATGATATCAGAAAATCCCAGGATCGCATTCATCGGGGTACGGATATCATGGGACATATTTGCAAGGAAAGCATTCTTTACCTCACCGGCTACTTTCGCTTTCCGTGTCGATTCTTTTCCAGTTCCAATGCTTTGGACAGTCTTTTCCGGTGTTCAAACTCCATGTGATCTTGCTGGTGCTCCACCATGAACAGGTAGGAGAGCAGTGCTCCGATTACCAGGCAGTACGGTTGGAACGGATACGCCCCATAAAGTGGAATGATATAGGTATTTGCTAGAATTCCGATCAGTGGGACTGCTGAAAACAGTGCCGATTTTATGAGATATCTGACACCCTTTGTATTGTTCATGAATAAAATGAAGAATGTCTGTGCAAATGTATAAACGTAATAAAACAGATTGAGTACGGCAAACACTCCGAAAAAATGTACCGCGTATATAGGTCCGGTTCCGTGAAAATCTCCAGACAATTCCCGTCGGAACTGAGAGAAGCACCATCAGAATCAGGAGAATGAACGGAATCATTTCCGCAAATCTTTTGCTTCTTTGAACGGTTAATCCCCATATAACTCTGCATAAACAAATGCCACACATATGGCATGATTACATAAACCAGATAAAAGAAAAACACAACCAGCTTAAACTGCAAAAGGTTTCCTGACTTACCTAAGAGTTCTTTCATAAACAATGCATCCATTAACACATAAAAGCTCTACCATGCCAATAAAGATCATCGTATATTTTTTTACTCGGGCTCCATGTAATATAATACCGGATCCTTAAAAGATGATCGTCAGTATTATCATCATAAATATTGCGTTGCTCAAATAAATACTACTCATTTTCCAGTCCCTTTTTTCTTTCGTTTTGTCTCATTATTTCTTTCATTATTGTATACTTTTTCTATGCGTTTCGCAATCCATATGTTATACTATTGAGTAAAGGTATCTCAAGGAGGATTTTACAAATGAAAATAGCAGTAACATACGAAGGCGGATCTATTTTCCAGCACTTCGGAAAGACAGAAACTTTTAAAATGTATGAGGTAGAAGACGGAAAGATCACTTCAATGCAGATTGTTCATGCTGGTGGCGCCGGACACAGTGCGCTTGCAGGATTCCTTTCTGAGCAGAGTGCAAATGTTCTGATCTGTGGCGGTATCGGAGAAGGTGCACAAGAAGCGCTGAAAGAAGCCGGTATCAAAGTTATATCCGGTGCAAAGCAGGAGAAGTAGATGCGGCAGTGAATGCCTATCTTACAGGAGAACTGGAATCTGCAGGTACAAATTGTGACCATCACCACGAAGAAGGTCATTCCTGCTGTGGACAGCATGAAGAAACAGCAACAGAAGAAGCTTCTGCTGAAGAAGAACATTCCTGTGGCGGACACTGCAGTGGATGCAGCGGATGTGGTGGCGCACATGTGCCGGATTTTGAAGGTCCGAATGTCGGAAAGACCTGCCGTACCCATTACAGAGGTACCTTTGATGATGGTACCCAGTTTGATTCTTCCTATGACCGCGGAGAGCCATTGGAATTTGTATGCGGAGCCGGACAGATGATCCATGGTTACGATAAAGCCGTTGCAACAATGGAAGTAGGACAGACCATCAACATCCATCTGATGCCGGAAGAAGCTTACGGCATGCCGGATCCACGCGCCATTTTCACGCTGGAAATCGCACAACTTCCTGGATCAGAAGATCTGGAAGTCGGTGCACGTGCATATCTGACCAACCAGTATGGACAGCCATTCCCGGTAACCGTAACCGAAAAGACAGAAACCAACATCACATTTGATGCCAACCATGAGATGGCTGGAAAGAACTGAACTTCCAGATCGAACTGGTAGAAGTAAAATAGTAAATATGAAAAGTGATTTAAGCGCCCCTTTTATTTCGTCATAAAGGAGGCGCTTAAATACTAAGATTATATTTTTGGAAATCGATAATTAGACAACAGAAAGGAGATTTGCCCGTGCCAGATTCAGAATTAAAAACATATCCATGGAATCCAACCGTAAAAAAGAAAGCCCACCGCGTGTTCATGCTGAGATGGTTGATCGTCATCCTCGCTGCCGCTGCAATCTTTTTTTTCTGACCTATCAGAAACTCACTACCAATGTCTGGGGATTTACGGCTTTCCTTTGCCAGATTCTTGCCGTTATCGAACTTGCTTTCGGGCTCCAGTTTGTAGAAGCCGGATGGAGCAGAAAGATATCGAGTAGAATGCCACTGGACGAACACTATGAGTATGCGCTTTATATGTATCATATACAATCTGTCCGCGATCTTGCTACGAATAACCGCATCTTTGCTCCTGATTGCAAGCCTTGAAATCCAGCTTGGGAAATACGATCATGCTACACAGACAATTACACAGATTTCTGTTGAAAAATGCACACCGGTCCAGTTAAAACAGTTGTATTATATGCAGATCTTACTGGCAGCAGAAGTGGGAGATACTGATATAAAAAATCAGTTTTTAACCCGTTATACAGGAATTCCTGACACAAACGGTGAATATCCATCTGAAGCAGAACTTACCACCTGGATTGAAGCAGAAGAAATGGACAGACTTATTTCTGCATTAAAAAATTTACTCCGACAAGAAAAGAGCATATCCTGCGTACTTGTCTGATTACAATTGTTCTGGCATACAGTACCTTTTTCTACGGTGCATGGTATGGTATCAATAAAAGCGCAGGATATGCAATCCGCTATTATTTTGCTGAAATATCCGTCATCTGCGTTTCCGTCACCTTGTCCTGCCTGCTGATCTGGGGCATGATCTGTCTGTATAAAAAGCAAAAAAGTCTCCTTAATAGGAAAGCACCAGACGAATAATTGCCGTTTCTTATGCCGCACTGACTCTTTTCTTACTTTCTCTGATTGGTTACAGTCTTTTTAATTGTGAATTTTGGCGTAGAAGGAACGGAAACCGTAACCGGTCAAGATCAGCATTATATTTATCTTTCCGTACAGCCTGATTACGGCATCGCTACACAGTACCGAACTGATAACCTGATTTATATGCAAAAAACGGGTTTGTTTTTGCCGAATACAGACACTTTAACAGAATCCTCTGTACCGGATTCTGACCTGAATGATTCGGAAACACAAGATAGTAGTACCACTGATTCTACCGAAAATTCTTCATCACAGGAATCCCAGAAAGCTTCACCGCTTCAGGACGAAATGCGTGCTGTGTATCAATATATCCAGCAACAGAATCCCCTTCCGGATATGAATTTCACTTACACGGCAAATGCAAAGGGAGAAAATTACGCGATCCTCTCTGAGACAACAGAAGAAAAGGATGGTACAACAGTAAATGTCAATTACTGTCTGTATGATAACGGTTCTAAGACAGATGAAAACAATAATACTTTCGAAGAATTGGTTCTGGAAAAGGTATATCCGGATGGTGGATATGAGACAGAACTGGTTGATTTCTATCTGGTAAATCCGGAGACTTTGGAAGTTATAGATGAGCAAAAATCAAGCTGGTAATTCTATTTATCCTATTAAAAAAATACTTACCAAATGATAAAAAAGTAAAGAGCAGAGTCATTCGAAGGTATCTCTGCTCTTTTTACTTTATATTTTCTCCTCAAATAATGTCAGAAAATCCTGTAATTCAGCCGGCATCCTGCCTTTCCTCCATGCAAGAAGAATTTCAGTTGTAAGATCAGCTCCAGTAATATCATATGCTTTTAATTTATTAGTGAGCTTCAGCATAGACTCGGAAGAATCGCAATTCCCAGTCCCTTTTCTGCCATCGTCATTGCAGTGCGGGCATCCTCACAGGCAAAATAAATATCACAGACCAGTCCGGCACCCTCAAATGCGGCAAGCATATATTTGCGGTAGCGGTGGGAGAGGATTAAGGGTTGTTCGGAAAGTTCCCGCAGACTGATGGATGTATGTCCCTGCAACAGAGGGTGATCAGGAACTGCCATCACAAGCGGCTTCTCCCGGAAAGAGACTTGGTTTCACAGCCATTTAACACAATTGGTGTGCGGAGTGTAGTCAGATCGATCATTCCATTTTCCAGCTGATCTTTCAGTGTAAATGTAGATCCTTCATGTACATCAAAATGAATTTGAGGATATTTTTTGCAAAGTAAAGCAGATATTCGGACATCATCGATACAGTGGATGGTGTGATCCCTATGTGCAGGGTAGCTGCCTGACCGGATTTGACAACCTCCTGTTTGGTCAGATCTGCAAGCATCAGAAGATTACCGGCCTGCTCATAAAGCGTCTTTCCGGCATCTGTAAGCGTAATTTTCTTTGTACCTCGCAAAAAGAGTGATACCTGTAATTCTTCCTCCAGCATTTTCATCTGATAGCTCAGCGGTGGCTGGGTCATGTGAAGAACTCTTCCGCACCGCTGATCGTTCCGGCATCTACGATCGCACGAAAATATTCCAACTGTCTGATTTCCATAAAAATGTAATTCCTCTCCTGATTATTTAAAAATGAAAATATATTATCCATATGATTTTTATTGAATTATCATATAAAAACAATAATTTACATATATATTACATCATGTTAGAATTAAAAAGCAAGAAAAATAAAAAGGAATGAATTTACAAATGAAACGAGTCGATTTTGAAAATGGAACGATAACCAGTAATATCCTTGGAGCATCGCTCCCGATGCTGGTTGCCCAGATTTTAAGTTTACTTTATAACATTGTAGACCGGATTTATATTGCACGTATCCCGCACATCGGAACTGCAGCACTTGGTGCAGTCGGTCTTTGTTTCCCGGTAATTGTCATCATTACCGCATTCAGCAATCTATTCGGAAGCGGCGGTGCACCATTATTTTCGATTGAGCGCGGCAAAAAATGAGCCACAGGAAGCGAAAAAAATTATGAATATTTCTTTTTCCATGGTCTGTATCTGTGCCATTGTACTCATGGTAATTGGCTTTTTATTTGCCCGCCCGATCCTGGTACTGTTTGGTGCCTCAAAAGACGCTCTGATCTATGCATATCCGTACCTGATGCTTTACCTGATCGGAACTCTGCCTTCTATGATTGCAACCGGTATGAACCCGTTTATCAATGCACAGGGATATTCAACCATCGGCATGCTTTCAGTTACCATAGGGGCAGTAACGAACCTGCTGCTTGACCCGTTGTTTATTTTTGTGTTCGGGCTTGGCGTGCGCGGTGCCGCAATTGCAACGGTCATTTCTCAGACACTTTCTGCTGCATTTGTCTTTTTCTTTCTTACAAAGAAAGCAGAACTGAAAGTGAGGCTCCTCAAAAAGAGGAACTTGCCAACTGTACAGCTTATGCAAAAACATTGTAAGCCTGGGAACTGCCGGATTTATCATGCAGTTGACAAACAGTCTGGTAACGATTGTCTGCAACAATGTACTTTCCGTCACAGGCGGAGATATCTACATTTCTATTATGACCATCGTATCCAGTGTCAGACAGCTTGTAGAAACTCCGATTTATGCAATCAACGAAGGGACTTCGCCAATCCTGAGTTACAATTATGGTGCAAGACGCCCATGCCGTGTAAGAAAAGCCGGTGCCATGATGGCACTGATGATTCTCGGATACACAGCTGTGATGTGGGGTATTATCATCATCGCGCCGAAAACCCTGATCGGAATTTTCAGTTCGGATACTACGTTGATGAAAGATGCAGTTCCTGCCCTGAAGCAGTATTTTGCAGCGTTTATCTGCATGGATATGCAATACATTGGCCAGACGGTCTTTAAATCCCTGAATAAGAAGAAGCATGCAATCTTTTTCTCACTACTTCGGAAGGTATTTATCGTCGTGCCTCTGACATATCTGATGCCGTATGCCCTGCATATGGGAACAGACGGCGTATTTCTCGCTGAGCCGGTTTCTAACGTCATTGGTGGAGGATTATGCTTCATCACCATGTTACTTACCGTATTGCCGGAATTAAAGCGTATGGAGCGGAAGAATGCGCTCTATGAGACAAGCACGATTTTATAAATGCTTAAACCGCTGTCAAGCTGTAGCAAATTTCGTTATACGGAATTATAAATCTACAATATTTCAGGAGAAAATGACAAATGAGCAGTAGAGAAGTAATAGAAAATGTACAAGCAGATCTCTTTGCAATACAGGATCTTGCTTATCGGGATTTTCAGGCAAAACTGATGCCGACAGTCAATAAGGAAACCGTCATCGGTGTGCGGACTCCTTCTTTGCGCGCATACGCAAAAAAATTCGGTAAAACAGACAATGTTTCTGCATTTCTTGAAGTGCTTCCACATAAATATTATGAAGAAAACAACCTTCATGGACTGCTGATTGAACAGATTAAAGCGTACCCATCCTGTATTGCCGCACTGGACCGTTTTCTCCCGTATATAGATAACTGGGCAACCTGTGATATGATCGCGCTCCGGACAGTAAAAAATCATCTGGACATATTTATCCAGGAAGTCTGCCGCTGGATAGCATCGGATCACCCGTATATCGTCCGTTTTGGAATTGGAATGCTGATGCGGTATTATCTGGATGAACAGTTTAAACCGGAATATCCCAAAAGGTAGCCGAAGTTAAATCGGACGAATATTATGTAAACATGATGCGTGCCTGGTATTTTGCTACCGCTCTTGCAAAGCAGTATGACCAGATCATTCCTTATCTGGAAGAGAAAAGGCTGGACACCTGGACACATAATAAGACGATTCAGAAAGCAATTGAAAGCTACCGGATCACGCCGGAACAGAAGATCTATTTAAGGACATTAAGAGTAAAAAAATAATAAAATGCCATCATCATATCAGTCACATCGATGAAATGATGATGGCATTTTATTATTCACCAATTTATCATTTGTAAAAAATTTATCCATATTAGGATATTATTTAACCGTATTTTGACAATTTACGGTTCCCGCAATTTTACCACATTTGCAAAGCACTACGTCGTCTGTCTTCATCGATTGCAGCGTAGTGCTTTTTCGTTGTATTGACATCTTTGTGCCCCAGAACATCCGCTACCAGGTAAATATCCCCCGTTTCCTTATAAAGGGCAGTACCATAGGTACTTCTGAGCTTATGTGGCGTGATTCTTTTATTTGTAATCTGACTGGCATACTTTTTAACCATATTTTCAACCGCCTGTACACCGATCCGGCGCCTTTGGGTTGATAAAAACAGAGCATTTTCATAGCCAGCGAGGGGCGTTACCGCTTTACGGTATGTCTCCAGATAATTGCGAAGTGCTTTTTCCACCTCTTCACCAAAATAAACAACCATCTGGCTTCCACCTTTTCGTGTCACCATGACCCCATTATTGTTGAAATCCACATCTGACAGGTCCAGTCCAACTAACTCCGATACTCGAATACCTGTTCCAAGTAGAAGAGTAATGATCGCAATATCACGTTCTTTCGTCTTATTATAATAGGAGAGTGCCTGACCGGTTAATTTGGAACCACAGGATTCCACATAATCCAAAAGCTTTGCAACCTCATCGGTATCCAAACGTATGATCGCCTTATCATGTAGCTTCGGCATATCTACAAATAAGGTCGGATTTTTTCTGAATTATCTGTCTTTTAAAGAAATAATTATAAAAGCTGCGTAATGCAGACATTTTGCGAAATAAGCCGCGTTCAGGGTTTGTGACCTGTTTGGTTTCTTTGGTATGAACATCTGTAGTATCATAGACCTTCAGATATTCCAGATATTCCTCAATATCAACCGGCTGAATAGCTTCCAGATCCTGTACCTGAAAGTCCTTAATTGAGTGATGTTTATAAACAGGATTTTCTTCAATTAAAAACTGAAAGAACAAACGGATGTCATATGCATACGATATTCGTGTCTTTGGTGATGTGGTTGGTTCAATGGCACGAAAATAATCACGTGCAAAGTCAGGCATGGTGTTTAAAACACCACGAAGACGAATAGTATTATCAATATAAGTTTCTTCCTGGTATGTTTTTGTATCAGATGGCATGATCCTAAGAACCTCCTAAATTCCATAAATTTCCCCGATATAGGTATGATTATAGCATGGTTTCGGAAGATTTGTCTATATCTTTTGGAAAAATCGGTATTTGTCGTATAGATTGGTTATTCAAAATACTGCTGTCCCAAGACAACTTTTTGCCAGGGACAGCTAATTATAATTACTAGCACGGTCTGTTTCCTTTTCAAATGGATATTCAATCCCCCAGTCTTTTCTAAGTCCATCCATCTGTTCCATGATGCGAATACTTTCTTCATGCGGCATTTCCATAAATTCAAGTTTTCCTTCACGGATAGCCTTCATAGAAGCACGTACTTCATATTCAAACCCAGTGATCTGTTCTGGCATTGTAATTTCCCTTACAAATTCCCGATCCGGTGTATATACTTTTACCGCTGTAATATCATTAATATTTTCCGCAATCAGATACCCCTTGGTCCCATATATCATACCATATTGTTCTGTACCGGTAAGTGCACTGCTTTGTATAGAAGCCATCGATCCATTTTTGTATTTCAGAATAATGGAATTCTGTGCATCCACTCCACTGTCAAATTTTACACAGGAAGAAAGCGTTTCTTCAACATCATCGCCTAAAACCATGCTTGCAAAATTCAGTGGGTAAATACCTACATCTAATAGTGCTCCACCGGCAAGCTTCGGATCGATCAGACGTTCTTTTGTATGCATATCATATCCGAGATTTGCTGAAATCCCCTTTATTTCTCCGATTTCACCACTTGCAATAATATCATCGATTATTTTACGGGATGGAAGGTATCTTGTCCAAATTGCCTCCGTAATAAAGACTTCTTTTTCCTTTGCGAGAGCAAATACTTCTTTTGCTCCAACAGCATTTACAGTAAATGGTTTTTCACAAAGTACCGGTTTCCCATGATTGATACAAAGTTTGGCTTGTTCTATATGAAACGGATGTGGTGTCGCGATATAAATCAACTCTACTTCCGGATCATTTACCAGTTCTTCGTATGAGCCATACGCCTTTTCAAATCCCCATTCTTTGGCAAATTTCTGCGCTCTGTCAAGATTTCTTGCAGCAATGGCATATGCAGCCGCATCTTCCATACCGTCCAGTGTTTTCGCCATATTTGCTGCAATTCGCCCAGCACCGATAATTCCAACTTTCATCTGTTCCATTTCTTTACACTCCTTTTTTTACATATTATTCTACATAGAAATCCATCCAAATGCATTCGCCACAGAACTGATCAAAATAATCAGAACAAAGATTGGACACAGGTATTTAATCATAACAGCAAAAATCTTCTTTCTGCGGAATGCACTTTCTCCATGAATAATCTCTTCTTCTATCTTCTTTACCCCAACAACTCTAGCTACCAAAAGACTTGTCATCAGTGCCGCGATCGGCATCATTACCGAATTAGTCAGGAAATCAAAGAAATCCAGGAACTGCATACCAATAATTTTCACAAATGCAAGTATCCATATCCAAGTGAAGATAAACTTCCTAATACTATCATGATCACACCAACAAGCACAGTAGACTTTTTACGACTCAGCCGATTTCATCTTCAAATGTAGATACTGCACTCTCTGTCAATGCGATTGAGCTTGTCAGCGCAGCAAAAAGAACAAGCAGAAAGAACAGAATTCCAATTGCTGTTCCCAATCCCATATTCTCAAACACCTTTGGTATTGTAATAAACATCAGTGCCGGCCCTGCCTGTAACGTATCCGGATTTCCACCTGAAAACGCAAATACGGCTGGGATGATCATAAGTCCTGCCATAATCGCAATCGCTGTATCAAAGATTTCTACATTTTTTGTTGAACCTTCAATAGACACATCCTTTTTCATGTAAGAACCAAATGTGATCAAAATTCCCATAGCGATCGATAGGGGAATAAAACATCTGTCCCATAGCAGCTACCACAGACATCCATGAGAAATTCTTTGGATTTGGCACCAGAAAATACTTCACGCCTTCCATTGCACCTGGTCGTGTTACTGAGTAAATGGAAATGATCAGCGAAAGCACGATCAAAATCGGCATCATAAACTTTGAAACGCGCTCAATTCCATTCCGAACACCTGCATAAATAATAATCAATGTAATCAGACAGAATATGATAAAACAGATTTCTGTAGAAAATCCATTTGAAATAAACTCTGAAAAATATCCATCTTGAGCCAGACTACTGCTGTTCCCTTTTACATATTCCAAAAGGTACTTGATAACCCATCCGCCAATTACAGAATAATACGGTACAATCAGAACCGGAATAATCGCATTAATCCAGCCCCCAAAAGAAAGCCATTTTGACTTTCCGAAAGATTTGAACGCACCTACAGGACTTTTTCTTGTCATACGGCCAATTGCTGATTCAGCAATTATCATCGTATAACCGAAAGTAAGGGCTAACAGAATATAGATTAGCAGAAAAATTCCTCCGCCATACTTTGCTGCAAGATAAGGAAACCTCCAGATATTTCCAAGACCTACAGAAGCTCCTGCTGCTGACAGTACATATCCTAATTTACCAGAAAATGTACTCCTTTTTTTATGATTATCCATAACAAAATCTCCTCTTTTATTCTAAAATTAAATACACTCATTTGATTTTATCATGATAATCCTTTAAAGTCACTAGTAAAATCAAGTATAGCCTTAAAAATATAAAATAAGTTTTGTCTTATAATTAATCTTCTTCGCATCCATTATTGCACTCTCTTTTTGATTATACTACTTTCTGATTGTGAAATAAATCTCTGTCTGCTGTTTTATATTAAAAATAATTTCTTAGTATAAAATTAAAAAAGTCCGGAAAGACTAAGACGGGGTGAGCGATGGGATCTTGGTTAGAGACCTTAAGAATGTCTTAGTCTTTTAGACTTTTATAAAAAATAGAGTGTATATAATGTGCTATCAGGCAGATTATTCGCTGCTACCTGACAGCACAGATGGTCTTTAATAAACAGAATCATCTCCATAATACGAAACAACCAGATAGTCTCCTTCCTGGAGATTATTCCTGTCTTTTAAACTTAAATGATTTGCTTCTGCCAGCTCATCCATATATTCATATATGGAATCTTCTGTTCGTCTGTATCTTTGTGCAATGCTCCAGAGTGAATCTCCTTTTTCAAGCTGGACACTTTTATAATATCTCTCTCCGGAAGGTTCTTCAGCTTTGCTATCGTGCGCACTGGAGAAAAAGCTTCCAAATCCAAAACTCAATGACATAACCATCACCAGAGCCGCAATTCCTGTCACAAACCGTCTGATAGAATTCGTCTTACGGTGCTTTGCATAATGACAGTGCTTCTGTCCTTTTGCTCCTGCATGATATCGATCTGCATACATATCTTTTCTTTTCTCTGATCTCATGATAATTCCTCCCTTTTCTTCTGTAATCTTTTCAGTTCTCCTATATACCAGAAAGCATGTTCCCGAACAACTGTTCTGTTATCAATATACAGCAAGAACATACGTTTGTCAATATGCAAATCGAACGTATTTTCTAAACATTTGTTTGCTATTTTTCTTCTGTATGATATGATAATTTTAATAGTTCAGATAATAATTCAAATTGATATAGATACAGATTTAGGAGGTCTTTTATGAGTAAAGGTAATATTAGCAAGAAACAGGAAGAGATACTTGAATATATTAAGTCCCAGATCCTGCAACGTGGTTTTCCCACCGGCTGTACGTGAGATCTGTGATGCTGTGAATCTGAAGTCAACTTCTTCTGTACACTCTCATCTCGAGACTCTTGAGAAGAACGGATACATACGACGTGACCCAACCAAACCACGTGCAATCGAGATTCTGGATGATTCATTTAATCTCACAAGACGTGAGATGGTTCAGATTCCGATCGTAGGCCATGTAGCTGCAGGAGAACCGGTTCTTGCACAGGAGAATATTGAAGATTACTATCCTGTTCCTACTGAATATATTTCATCAAATAAAGAACTCTTTATGCTGAAAGTTCAGGGTGAAAGTATGATAAATGCCGGTATACTGGATGGAGATTATGTCATTGTGGAAAAGCAGGCAACTGCAGAGAACGGTGACATGGTTGTTGCTCTGATTGATGACGGTGCAACGGTAAAGACGTTTTACCGAGAAGAAGGTGTGATCCGTCTTCAGCCGGAGAATGATGCAATGGAACCATTTATCCTTGAAGATGTTACGATTTTAGGGAAAGTTCTTTGCTGTTATGCGCTTCTTCCGTTAATTTTAAAAAAACAGGTGATTACTTGCAGAAGCATCTCAGATAGCAGTGCTTTTTGCAAGTAATCACCTGTTTTTTTATATATGTTCTTCTCCATATCCCTTTTTTTCTTACTATCATAAATATTTTTTCAAATGCATCAAAAAAGCCGGATAAGATGTACAGGTATTCTCAACCTGTCATCTTATCCGGCTTTTGTTCCATTGAACAACTCACCCTTCGATGCTCGTATCTATTATGACATATCCAGATAATTCAGTCAGTACTGTTTTATACTATTTTTTTGCAAGTTCATACATCGCTGCTGCCGTAATCTGCAGTGCACGGAGAAGCTTTTCTACTTCCACATGTTCATCTGGCTGATGGATCACGTCTGCTTCACCTGGAAATACCGGTCCGAATGCAACCATGTTCTGGAATTTCTTTGCGTAAGTTCCACCACCGATTGCAAGTGGTTCCAAGTGCTCGCCAGTCTCTTCTTCATATACATGAACGAGCTTTGTCACCAGTTCAGAGTCTTTTTGGTACATAGAGAATTTTGTGGTTATTTTTCCGGAGCACATCGAATGTGTAACTGTTGATATGATTGATCAGTGTATCATCAACAACTTTCGGATCTGCATTTTTTGGATAACGGACATCTAATGTAAAATAGGTCTCTTCTCCATCATAATAAACAATACCAAGGTTTACGGTTGTCTCACCAGTTTCTTCATCCACATAATGTACTCCCAGTGATTCTCCATTTGTCTCCGTTCCGATCTCTTTCAGAAGAAATTCCATCAGTTGCTGGAATTCTCCACCAAATTCATTCTCTTTCACTGCATTCAAAAGAAGAATTGCTGCATTTACACCAAGATGCGGGGGTACTTCCATGTGCACTTCTTCCCACCGCTTCAACGATTGTTTTTCCGTTTTCATGCGTCACAGTGATTCCTTCTGTCTCTGCTACCTTAATGTCTCCTTTTACGATCAGTTTACAAGTTGGAATCACGACATTGTCAGCAATTCCACCACCAAAATATTCCACTTCGATATGACCTTTGTCATAAACCTTAGAACCGCCTTTGATTCCGGTCGTTCCTTTTTCACAGAAAATAACAGGAAAATCTGCATCCGGAGTAAATCCGATCGTCGGCATCTCATATCCGTTCTCTACGTAATACGCCGCGCATGAAGAGCCACATTCCTCATCAGATCCAAAAATAACACGGATTCTACGGTCAATTGGAAGATTCAGGTCACGGATCGCCTTCAATGCGTAAATTGATCCAATGATCGGTCCCTTATCATCCAGACATCCTCTTCCCCAAAGAATTCCATCGTGGATCTCGGCACCATAGGCAGGATAAGTCCAACCGGTATCGCCAGCCGGTACAACGTCTACATGACCAAGAACGCCTACCATCTCTTTTCCTTCTCCATATTCTACCCAGCCTATACGATTGTCTGCCTGCCCAACCTTGAAGCCAAGCTTGCGGCCAAGTTCAAGGGCATCTTCCAGAGCAGCCTTCGGTCCTGACCATATGGCGCGTCTGGCTGTGCCTCACCACGCACGCTTTCAATTCTCATGTTCTGTTGGATTCCAGCAAGAATTTCATCCTTCATCTCCATAATCCTGCTGTTTAATGCTTCATAACTCATTATTACATTCCCCACTTTCTTGTGTATTCCATCTGTATCTTATTATACACGATACATCTTTAGAAACCAAATAATAATTTAACAAATCTGCTCCGAATCCAGCACGATCGTAAATGGACCGTCATTTAAAAGAGATACCTTCATATCCGCGCCAAAGTTTCCTCTTTCCACAACCGGGATCACTTTCTTACATTCTTCAATAATATATTCATACAGTTCATTTGCCATATCCGGTGCACCTGCCTCAATAAAACTTGGGCGGAATCCTTTTTACAGTTTGCATATAAGGTAAACTGGGAAATCAGAAGAAGTTCTCCATCCACATCCTTTAGGGCAAGATTGGTCTTTCCGTTCTCATCTTCAAAAATGCGAAGTCCTGTCAACTTCTTTACCATTTTGTCTGCAATCACTCTGGTATCATCCTGTGCCACTCCGATCAGCACCATAAATCCTTTTCCAATCTTTCCGATCACTTCTCCTTCTACCGCAACCTCGGCATGTGTTACTCTCTGAATTACAAATTTCATGTTTTCTTGTCTCCTCTTTCTTCTCTTTATTTGACACTATAATGCCTGTGTTCCGAAATTATCAGAACATAAGTATTTTGCTACAGGTCTAAAAAACGGGGGATTTTTATTTCCCCGTCTTATAACATTATAATCGCTGTTCTTACTCTTCCAAGCTTGCCTCTAATTCAAGAAAATCTTTGATAGCTTTCACACATCCGTCAACACCAAACTTGGAACTGTTTATACAAATATCATAACTTTCGGCATCGCCCCATTTTTTGTTGGTATAATAATTGTAATAGCTTGCCCTGCGTTTATCTGTCTTATGTATTAGATCTTTTGCTTTGTTATCTGTCAGTTCATTCAGCTTTGCTACATTTTTAATCCTGTCTTCCAGATCTGCATGAATGAATACACTTAGTACATCATCCCGCTCTTCCAGTGCATAATCCGCACATCTTCCTACCAGTACACACGGTCCTTCCTCCGCAATCTTTTTGATCGCATCAAACTGCGCAAGGAAAATCTTGTGATTTAGTGGCATTTCATTGACAGAACCGGATGCAAATCCCATAGAATATGTATCCATTACCAATGAATAGAGAAAACTGTTCGTCGGTTTTTCATCATGTGTCTCAAAAAGCTCTTTGCATATCTTACTGTCCTTTGCTGCCCGTGACAACAATTCTTTATCATAAAACTCAATTTCCAGTTCATCTGCCAGACGTTTTCCAATCTCGCGTCCTCCGCTTCCAAACTGACGACCTATTGTTATAATTGTATGTGTTTTACTCATAAACGTCACGCTCCTTTGCAGGTCATTATTCCATGATTATCCTATACATATTATATAACAATTCATAATAAATGTATAGATTTTCATGACATTTTGCGTAGTTTTTTCAATAAATTTTCAAAATATTCCGGAAGTGGGGCATCAAATTCCATATATTTTCCGGTTCTCGGATGGATAATTCCAAGAATTTTCGCATGAAGTGTCTGCCCCTGTAGTGTCCACGGACATTTTGCCGGACCATATACACAGTCTCCAAGCAACGGATGATGGATACTTGCCATATGCACACGGATCTGATGTGTGCGACCGGTTTCAAGCTCACAGGCAATATAAGTATATTCGCCAAAACGCTCCAGGACCCGGTAGTGTGTCACTGCATTTCTGCCATTTTTCTCATTGATACTCATTTTCTTCCGGTCAATCGGATGGCGTCCGATCGGCGCATTCACAGTACCGGAATCCTCTTTGATATTACCGTGTACAATCGCATGATAAATCCGCTTAATGCTGTGCTCTTTTAACTGTTCTGCAAGGATCTGGTGTGCGGTATCATTTTTACATACCAGAAGAGAACCGGTAGTATCCATATCGATCCGGTGTACGATTCCCGGACGCATTACACCGTTGATTCCTGAAAGCCGGTCTTTGCAATGATACATGATCGCATTGACCAGGGTTCCGGTATAATGACCTGCTGCCGGGTGCACTACCATACCTTTCGGCTTATTAACCACCAGGATATCATCATCCTCATAGAGAATATCCAATGGTATATTTTCCGGCAGGATATCCGGTTCCGTCAAATCCGGTATCGTAATCTGAATTTGATCTCCTTTTGCAACCTTATAGTTAGATTTGATTACTGTGGAATTTACCTTTACATTTTTTTCTTTTATCAGTTTTTTGAATATAAGAACGGGAAAGCTCCGGCACTTTCTCTGTGAGAAATTTGTCGATTCTCTCCCCTGCATTATCTTCACTCTGAAATTCTTTAATCTGCATGTTTCTGCTCCTGTCTGCGCGAATAAATAGAAAAATCTTCGTCCTTATAATAAAAAAGATCAGCAGAACCAGAACGATAAACGTCACAGTCACATAAATATCCGCCACATTGAAAATCGGAAAATCAATCAGTGAAAAAAAAAAAAGTCAACCACATATCCTCTGGTCAGACGGTCAATAAAATTCCCGCTTGCTCCGGCTGTCAGAATGATCATACAGATTCTGAGTGGCAGATATCTTTTTTCTACCGGAGTTCTGCCATAAAACCAGCTCACAATAACAAGGATCACAACGGTCATGATGACAAAGAACCATCGCTGGTTCTGAAAAATTCCCAAATGCAGCTCCTCTGTTTTCAAGATAATGCAATTCAAAAACATTATTCCACAACACAAATGCAGACTGATCCTTCAAATGTGCAATTGCCAGAAGCTTTGTATACTGATCCAGAAGCACCAGGATTACGACTCCAAGTGCTGCAAAAATATATTGTTTTAACCCTGGTCTGTTCTTCATATGCTCTCCTTTACTGCTAATGCCATTAGATATACTTTCGGATTGTAACATAATAACGTCCTTTTTTTGTCTCGGAAAGAACTCCTTCGTACTGAAAACGTCCCATCTGTCTTACGGAAATGATATCGTTGTCCTTTACATGATATCCATTACTGGTAATCAGCTTTCCGTTTACGTATACACGCCCAGCCTCAATCAATGCAGTAAGTTTACTTCTGGACGAAGAAAAGCCAGTGAAAGAAGGGAATCCAGGCGTACTGATGCAACAGTCCCCTTAATCTCTTCGTACTTTGGCTCCCATTTAAAATCTGCATTTTCTACTTCTACGGCACGAACGGTTGTATGACGTACCCTGGTCAGTTCTTTTACAAGAAACTCCGTCAGTTCCTGATGTACAAACACATAAGCTTCCTTATCGTGAATCAAAATATCTCCGTCTTTGCCCGTGTGATCCCAAGGTTCAGAAGTGCACCCAGATAATCTCTGTGTGATAATTCCTCAGCAAATTTCGGCTGCAGCGGACTGATCTTCAGAATGCGGATCGGATATGTACTGCGGATACTTTCCTCATCCATATACATATAAAAAGCATCAGGTAGAAATGCTGCCATCTGACGCTCTGACGGATCATACCCGCCAAAGGTCCTGTATGGAACAGGGAAAGAATCCTTCGGCGTAGTATGTAATATATTCAGTTCATTCAGGTTCAGGAAATCGGAATACATAATGATTCCTCTCTGATAAGCATTGTTAGACAGCTCAATCAGACGTTTACGAAGTAAAGTCTCTTCTTTTTCCATACCCTGTCTTCTTTCTTCTAGTAACGGTTCTGGATCGGCACATCGAACGAAGTATTCAGAAGATCCTGCATATCGCCGGAAATATCAACATTTGCCGGTGTTACCAGAAAAAATATAACTTGAAATCTTCTGAAGATTACCATCAATTGCAAAAGCAGATCCTGATGTGAAATCAATAATTCTCTGCGCGATCTCAAGATCCATACCTTCCAGATTCAAAATAACAGTTCTTCCCGCGAGAAGAGTCTCTGTAATCTCACGTGTATCATCCATTGCGTTTGGTTTGATTACACAAACTTCCATTGCAGGAGCATTTCTGCGTGTAGAAGGCTGGCGCATCGGGGTGACTTTATTTGAACGACCTGATTTTTTAAGCTGATAATCTTCCTCTTCTTCTTCGTAAGCAGCCGGTTTATCTTTCTTTCCAAAAATATTCTTTTTTTGGCTTCTCTTCTTCATATGACTCATCTTCAAAATCGTCATCTTCATCGTAGAAATCATCATCATACTCATCATCGTCGCCGTTTAATTTCATAACGTCTAAAAACTTATCTAATACTCCCATTTTTCTTATACACTCCTATCTGTGGTATCTAAATCTGATGAGCATAATTTCGCTCGCCAAAATTGCTGTCCCTATCCGAACCATGGTGGCTCCCTCTTCTATAGCAACTTCAAAATCATTGGTCATCCCCATTGAAAGAATACTCATGTTAACATTATCAACTTTTTCCTTTGCAATGTCAACAGATAATTTTCGTAAGTTTGCAAAATGTATACGATTTTCTTCCGGGTTTTCTACAAACGGAGCAATTGTCATCAATCCTTGTACTTTTATGTATTGAAATCTGACAATTTCATGAATAAAATCCATAACTTCCTCTGGCATCAGACCGAATTTTGTATCTTCTTTTGCCATGTTTACTTCGAGAAGCACATTTACAACAATACCTTTTTTCGTCGCTTCTTTATCAATTGTTTCCGCAAGACGAATAGAATCAACAGAATGGATCAGCTCTGCCTTATCGATGATATATTTTACTTTGTTGCGCTGCAGATGACCAATCATCTGCCAGTGAATATCCTTCGGCATTATGTCATATTTTTCATCCAGTTCCTGCACTTTATTTTCACCAAAATAACGGCAACCGTAAGCATACGCTTCTTCCAGCATTTCTACCGGTTTGGTCTTGCTGACAGCAATCAGTGTCACATCCTCCCGTTTTCTGCCGGAGCGTTCGCATGCAGCGCATACACGTGCTTCCACATCTTTTAAGTTTTCTGTGATCATTTCTTTCACTCCATTTCTTATTGACTTACTATCTGATTATCCCGAACAGAATCTCCGTTCAGGGCAATATGATCATAATTGGATAGACTGTAGCTGTTTCCTTCTGCAATAATATAGTATTCATCACTCTCACTCAGGATCTGAACCTGCTTGAATACAGCATAGCCTTTATTGACATTATAAACTCCTTTGATGCTTTCGGTTTTCAAAAGATCCATCGTATCGGAAGATTCCGGCAACAAAAGAGTATCTCCTTTTTTTCAGATTCTCTGTATCCAGATATGCAATACCCGATTCCGTATCCTCGTTAATGATCGTCACCGGAATAAATTCCGTTGTCGTCTTTCCTTTTTGGTCGTCTGCCTGTAGACACCTTCGTTCTGAGAAGCCCCGCCGCTCGTAATATAATCTATCGGAACAGCATAACAGTCTTTCTCCGTTACCGAGGTTTTCGGAATCTTAAGCCCGGACTCGTCTTCCAGGATCAGTTCAATATTCACGAACCGTTCATCTGCATACCGGATCATGGAATCCTTAAAAGTAATATTGGCATAAATATCATTTTTCTTTTCCGTAAGTCGCATAGTTCCCCACAGGTCCTTATTATCCTTCAGGAATCTGACCTCAACAGAAAGGGAATCTTCCCCGTTCATTTTTTTCTGGAAGGTTTGTGCCAGATCAGAGGTCAGGCGTACCGTTACCGTCCACTCTTCATCTGTGACCAGGCGATATACCGGCTGCCCTGCATCAATCTTCTGATTGCCTGAAAGCTCTGTGACACTGTAATTTGCCTTATCAAACATCTCATCCGTGATATTATCTGTCGTCAGATTTTCATAGCCATCTACCGAAAGCTCCACGATTCCGTCATCCGGGCTTTGAAATGCATCTACATTTCCGGACTGCAGAATAGAATTCAGCTGTGCAACCCTGCTCTGTGTCGTATTGTTCTGTAAGATCGCTGTTACTTCACTTTTCAGATTTGATGCCGTCTTAAACTCCTCCGGTCAATAGGATTCATTAAATCCCTGTGCCTTCAGCAGAATACTGTTCCATTCATCTGCATTCAGGGAAACTTCTTCATTGCTGTCCTGATCCGTCTGTGTCTCGAGCTTGGAAGACGTAATGGTGTAAATATTGGTTCCAAGTGCAACCTTCTGTGCATCGTCTACAAAATAATTGACATATCCGCTTTTTTCAGCATTTACCACCGTTTCTTTTCTGAGAACCATTCCGGTAAGATTCCTGTCTTTTAAAATGCTTCCTTCCCGTACCTCATATACACTCACTCTATCTTTTGTAAAATAGATCAGAACGGTAAAAACAAGATACACAAAAATAATTCCAAACAGAATCGTACCAATATTTAAATGTCCTTTTCGTTTATATTTCTGGAGGCTGACGACCTCCGTATTCTTCTTTTCCCAGCCAAAAATCAAGCCTCCAAATCTATTCGGATTTTAACAGGCACAGTGCCGCACCATTCAGATAATCACAGCACCTGCCCTGATACCTGCCTTCCTCTTCCATCTTCTGCAGCAGTTCGTCCCTCAGCCTCCACCAGCTGCATCCCCAGTTACAGAACACCGCATCTTTCTCAGGAATTCTTGAAAACATTCGTTCTACTGCCACGGTTTCCGGAATCTGTTCAAGAAACGTAATCACTCTTTCAAAATATTCTTCCTTTGAACATACCGTTATTTTACCATTTTCATACCAATCGCACAACCGTGTATTTCTGGCAATATAAAGCGAATGCAGTTTCACAATATCCACACCAAGCGCAGTAAGGATTCTTGCAGTCTCTTTTGCATCCGCTGCCGTATCTCCCGGAAGATTAAGAATCACATGGGTACAGATTGAAATACCAGTATATCTTTTAATCCGCAGTACTGCATCGATAAATTCTGCAAGGCCATGTCCCCTGTCGATCATCTGCAGTGTATGATAATTTGCTGTCTGTAATCCAAGTTCTACATTCATCTGAATTCCGGTCATCGCGCGGATATCTCTCATAATATCAAGATACTCAGCCGAAACACAATCCGGTCTTGTGGAAACAGATATCTCCACGACACCCGGAATCCTGGTAGCCTCCATCAGATAACTGCGAAATCTGTCCGGAGGAAGAAAGGTATTGGTATAATTCTGAAAATATGCAATATATTTGTTGGCATGGTATTTTCTTGTAATCATCTGTCTTATCTGTGTCAACTGTTCTGTGACAGAAACTGTAGCCGCCATTGCCTCAAATCCGGTTCCTGCACCGGCACAGAATGCACATCCATCTCCGTCAAGACGGTTCGGACATGTGACCGGAAGGTTCACCGGAAGCTTGTATACTTTTTTCACCATATTTGTTTTTCAGGTAATCCGAATATTTATAATATAACATATTTTTCCTCTCATTTATGAATAATCACAAAGTTTTAACACATACTAACCGTATAGAATCGTATAAGGAGGATATTTACATGAAATGGTTTGATAATACAGCACTCACCGTCGTGATCATCGGTGCTGTGAACTGGCTTCTGATCGGTATATTCCGTCTGGATCTTATTGCCTGGCTTTTTGGAAACATGTCATGGCTCTCACGTATCGTCTACACGATCGTCGGACTGTGTGGACTCTACCTGATCAGTCTTTTTTGGTAGAATCGGATCCATGTCCGAATCTTAATACGCCCAGGTAATGTACCTGATACCATCTCGGTGTATTTTCTACATGCTTGAAAAAAAGAAAGGGGCTCCCAGACAAGAGATGCCCCTTTTTGTGTATACGATAAGATTCACACACCACATTTACTGCTGACCAGACGGGATTGCCTCAATCAATGATGTCATATCCTCATACAGAACCGGTTTTTCTGAGGCTCCCATAACAATCGATATGTATGGATTGTCACTGGAATCTTTTTCCATCAGAATCAGACAATATCCTGCTTCATCCGTTGTCCCGGTCTTCCCGCCTACAATCGTAACATTCTCCGGCACATCCACCTCTCCCTGCGCATAGAGATTGGTCGGTGTAAACAACGCCTCCTGGCTGTTACCGTCTACATCTGTATAATATGCGGTGTATGCTTCACTCTGTATGATATTTACAAAATCTTCATGCTTTATGCACTCATTAAATATCAGATAAAGGTCATACGCTGTTGTATAATGATTGTCATCATGCAGTCCGTGCGGATTCATAAAATGAGTCCCGTTCGCCATCAATTCCTGGGCTCTGTGGTTCATCATATTAACAAACGCTTCTTCTGATCCACCTACATATTCCGCGATTGCAGTTCTGCATCATTTCCAGAATACAAAAAAGAAGAGCTCCCAAAAGATCCCTGAGTGTCCAGACTTCTCCTTTCACAAGGCCGCACACCTGTGCATCCGCCGAAAAACTGGATGCATCTGCGTTTCCACTGATCGTCACCTGGTCATCCAAATTTGCATTCTCAATAGCGAGAAGTGCCGTCATGATCTTGGTTGTACTGGCAGGATACAGTCGTTCATGCGCTTTGTAAGAATATAATACACGTTCTCCTGTAAGATCAAATAATGCAGCACTGTGCAATTCAGTATCTTCTGTATAGCCTTCTAACGCCACATCATTTTGTGCTACACACAGCTCCTCTGCATAAAGCTTTCCCTGGTATAAATCCTGATTATAATTTTTAAGTTCATATGCTGTCACAGGTGTTGCTCCTTTTCCTCCGATGCAACCACCTGTAAACAGACTTATCGATGCCACACATACCAGTGCGGCACTTTTTTGCTCTACTTATACATCTCACGCCAATCCAAGTCTCCTCTGTCTAATGCGAGTATAATGATTTCTGCCGTTGCAAGATTGGTAGCCATCGGGATGTTGTGCATGTCACAAAGACGAATGACATCATTTACATCCGGTTCATGTGGCTTTGGATTCTGTGGATCGAAGAAAGATCAGAGCATCAATTCCATTCTGTGCAATCTGCGCACCGAGCTGTTGTTTGCCGCCCAGCGGTCCCGCAAGATATTTGTGAATAGAAAGATTAGTAACTTCTTCGATCAGCCGGCCGGTTGTACCGGTCGCATACAACTCATGCTTGCTCAAAATCCCACGATATGCAATACAGAAATTCTGCATCAGTGTTTTCTTAGAGTCATGCGCAATAAGTCCGATATTCATTTTCTCAGCTCCTTTTACTGATATTTTTTTTAGGCTGAAGCCCTATATTTAATACAATGCCAATTCCCATATATAAGCTGATAAGCGAAGTCAGTCCGTAACTAACAAACGGAAGGGAATTCCTGTATTTGGTAAGATCCCTGTTGCCACGCCGATATTGATAAACGACTGAAATCCTATCTGCGCGGCTACACCGCAGCAAATAATCCGCCCCGCCAGATCTTGTGCCCTGAGTCCTATCAATATGCATTGTACTACAATCAATAATAACAGACCAATCACGATACAGCAACCCACAAAACCTAATTCTTCACCTACAATTGCAAAAATAAAGTCTGTCTGTGGCTCAGAAATAAAATTTCCGTTCTTCACGGATGTGGTTGTATTATTATTCAGTCCTTTACCGGTAAGCTGTCCGGAACCAATCGCCATAATTGCATTATTCTGCTGGTAAGCTTCATCACTTGCATATTTCTGCGGTTCCAGCCATGCCAGAATACGCTTTTGCTGATAATCGTGCAGAAATGGCTGATTTGGCTGTACAACAATACTGATAAAAATAATCGTAACCGGAACCAGAATCGCAATCAGGGTTCCGATAAATCGATAACTCAGTCCCGCCAGATACATCATAGCACAAAAAACAAGCGCTATGGATAAGGTTGTTGAAAGGTCTGGCTGAAGAACGATCAGGATCAGTGTTGGTGCAATCAGTCCTACTGCTTTCAGGATGGTTGCAAAGACTGTTCAGATCATCCTCATGATTCATCAGAAATTTTGCAAAGAATACGACAACCAGTATTTTGCTGAGCTCTGATGGCTGAAAATTCGTCACTCCGATATCGATCCACCGCTGTGCACCATTTACATTGGTTCCAAACAGCTTTACACATACCAGTGCAATGATATTGATCCCGTATAAAATCCAGTAAAAGTTCAGAAGCCATACATAGTCTATCATCGAAAGAATGATCATCAGGATCACTCCGGCGACAAGTCCTATGATCTGTCTTCCCTGTACTGCCTGCTTTGCACTTCCGATTACCATAACTCCAATAATCGATATAGCAATAACAGAAATGACCAGACCGAATTTCACATCTTTTTAAATGATAAGGTTTTGTCTTTTTTGGTAATCTCACGATTTTTCTCCTGTCAAGTTGATTCTAATCTGTGAACGTGTTATTTCCACTTTAAAATTATCTTCGGTTATCTTCATGTATTTTCCGATTGTGTGGTATAATTCTCCGCACAAAAGTTCATAAGTATCTGGCTGACACTGCACCCGGTCCGAAACAAGAAGGCTTTTCAAACGTTCTTTTGCAATGCGGACAGATGAATGGTGCATACCTCTTTCAAATACATGCATGATACATCCTCCTAATTTCTTTTTTAAACATATGGGAAAGTTTGTAAAACAAACTTTCCTGTTTATCCAGATCGAGAAATAGCACTTCTTCACCGGTTATACGCCGGCAGATATTGGTATATGCTTTTCCTGCCAGCGAATCCATATCTACAACCGCCTCTCCCTGGTTCGTTCCGATCACGACCTGTTCATCATCCGGAATTGCTCCGATCAGATCGATAGGAAGAATCTCTGTCACATCTTCTACTGACATCATCTCTCCTCTTTTCACCATATCCATCCTGATACGGTTAATAATAAGATTCAGTTTTTCATGTGATTCTGCTCCAGCGACCCAATGATGCGGTCAGCATCACGAATGGAGGATACTTCTGGCGTTGTCACAACAAATGCTCTGTCAGCTCCGGCAATCGCATTCTGGAATCCCTGCTCAATCCCTGCCGGACAATCCAGTAAAACGTAATCAAATTCATCTCGAAGCTCATTTGTAAGCTTGATCATCTGCTCCGGTGTGATCGCTGACTTATCCTTTGTCTGTGCCGATGGAAAAGCAGATACAGATTTTCATGACGCTTATCACTGATCATCGCCTGCTTCAAACGGCGGCCACCTTCGATCACGTCGACCAGATTATATACGATCCGGTTTTCAAGTCCCATGACAACATCCAGATTCCGAAGACCCAGATCCGTATCGATCACCAGTACCTTTTTCCCGAGCCTTGAAAGTCCGGCACCTATATTTGCTGTCGTTGTTGTTTTTCCGACACCGCCTTTTCCCGATGTCACTACAATAATTTCACCCATTTTTCAGATCCTCCTACCACTCTAAATTCTCCAGTGGATCGATATAAATGCGCTTGCCGTCAAGACGGGCGATACTTGGTCTTACGGTTTCGTCCTGAAGATATGTATGTGTTGATACAATATCTGCAATCTTCATTACATGCGGTCTCATCGACAACGCCGTAATAAACGCATTCCGATCTCCTGTTGCCCCGGCATGTACCGTTCCCCTTACCGCACCCAACACAACAATATTGCCCTTGGATACTACGGTTGCACCAAATTCTACATCGCCAAGTATAATAATACTCTGTTCTGTCTCCAGTACCTGCCTTTGTCTGAGCGTACCTTTGTAGAACTGACCTTCTTTTCTGGTTAAACTGTTAAGAGAGTCTTCTACTACTTTTTTTGTATAATCTTTCTGTATTTTCATTAGCCTCAAAAAATACAGACAATATGGATATGAGCGACATCAGTGATCAGACCAATGACCTCTTCTTCCTGTGGTTTTGTAAGAATCCGCCCTTCAAACGTAACCGCCATGGTCGCATCTTTGAAAAAGCGGGCAGATTCGGTAAATTTTTCTCTCAATTCCTTCAGAATCTCTGTATACTCTGCATCAGGATCCATATGAACAATCAGACCGTATTTATTACTTTTTAATGATGACTTTCTGTTTCATACCTGTGATCCCCTCAATCTAGTCTCCATGTGTCGATGATGAACCTGTTGCTGATGCATGCCCTGTGATCAGCTCATCACGGCTTGTCTCTCCATAATAATAGCGCATCAGGTCTCTTCCAATCTCTGACGGATATAAAGATTCATAACCATTTTTGATACGGATCGCAAATGCGACTTCCGAATCGTCACTTGGCGCATAGCCAACAAACAGACCGTGATCCGGATGTGTAGTACTCTGCTGTGCCGTACCGGTTTTACCTGACATTGTAATATTTCCCAGCGAAGAATATGTACTGTTGCTGGTAACAACTGCCCGCATTTCCGACTGAACAGCATCCCATGTATTTTCGGAAACACCCTCTATCTGGTTCAGCACATCCGGTTCGTAAGTTTTTGTTACCTTACCATCCTTATTTTCCACATGATCCAGAAGGGAAAGATTATAAACAGTTCCTCTGTTTGCAATTGCTGTAACATATCTTGCAAGCTGAGTTGTCGTATAGTTATTAGTACCCTGACCGATTGCAGAACGTACAGAGTCCTGATCAGATACCTGAGGTGACGATTCCGGAATTTCGATTCCTGTTGTCTGGTTCAGTCCAAACATAGTCGCATATTTCAGAAGCGTCTCACATCCCTGGTCAGAAGAATATCCCGACTCGCTGCTCTTTGCATTACTGAGCATCTGGTTTGTAAGTCCCAGACGGTATCCAACTTCATAGAAGAACATATTACAGGAATGCTGGATCGCACTCGTCACATTCAGACTTCCATGCGACCCCGGATAAATCCAGCATCGTGGACTCGGTGAAATTTTTTCATAGAGTCCGCCGCAACTGATATACGTACTGGTATCAATGACATCTTCTGTCAGTCCGGCAACAGCAACCAGTGGTTTGTAAGTAGATCCTGGTGCCGTCTTCTCCTGCGTCGCATTATTATATAACGGTGCTGACTGATCATTTAAAAGCTTTGTATAATAGCCTGAATCCATGGTATTTGCAAGCCGGTTATTATCATATCCCGGGTAGGATACACAGGCAAGAAGCTGTCCGGTCTTCGTGTCAGTTACTACGACCGATCCGGTAGATGGTTCCAGTCCAAGCTGTCCCGGTGTGATTTCCAGATCTTCAATCTTGGAATACATGAAATCATAGGCGGTCATTGTACCATCCGCAAGCTTATTATAAACATCTGCATCATAATTCAGAATTCCCTGCTCATAAAGCATCATACCAATCTGGCTTCCTGTGATTTCTTCACTGCGTATCATATACTTGTAGATCAGTTTGTCAAATCCGGAATCCTTAGGAAGATTTGCACTGATATACGCCAGAATCCCCTGATATACTTCATTCTGATCCGAATACTCACTGTCACTGTTCATATAATCAGTCAGTTTTGATGTATCGATCCAGTTCTTGGAGATCGCATAATTCAGATAAGTATAGAGACTGATGCTCTCATCATTTTCCCACGCAATATAGGTAGAATCATTGGTATCAATCGAATCTTTCTGAATGATTGCTGCATTCTGGGTAAGTACAGTACTGATAATATAACTGAGATATGCCTGCATATCCTCATCACAGTCTTTATATGCCGGCGCACCTGAATCACTCAGCTGTGCCATCACATCTGCAAGCACTGCCTCCTTTTTGGAGGAAAATGACGCATACACACTTTTCTCAGTCTCCCCCGGCATCCGCAGCTTAAAATGTCCCACATTCAGAATCTCATTGGAAATAAATGCATTGTAAACATCACCAATCGGTATCTTCACATCACTTCCCTCTTCTGCCTGTGTACGGTCATAGGTCAGAGACGTAGTCAGATTGGAAAGGATGATTCCGGCAAGCTTTTCTTCCAGGAGATCATAAGCTGCCTTTTGCAGATTGGCATCAATAGAAAGATAGACATCATTTCCTGCCTTTGCCTTTTTCCCCTGCTTGGACTCAATGACCTTTCCCACACTGTTAACATAAAGTTTGATTTCACCTTTTTCACCCTGAAGTGTTTTATCCAGTGTCTGCTCCAGCCCTGCTTTTCCAACCACATCCGTAAGAGAATACGAGTCCTGCTCCTTTTCATCCAACGCATCATATTCATCTTGTGAAATCACACCCGTATAACCAAGAATAGACGCAAAATATTTGCTGTCTGGGTAATAACGGATTGAATCCTCTTCAATATTAACTCCCTGAAGAGTATCCAGGTTTTCCATAATAGCAGCTGTTGTACTTTCACTGACATCACTTGCAATCGTTGTAGCCACATACTTCTGATAGCGATTCAGTCCCATAGAATACCGGATTGTTACCAGCTTCAGGATTTCTTCTTTGGACAGCTTCTGTTCGTCCAGTCCATAACCATAGGTCTCATCTGTACAGAGATAATGCATCAGATCTGCCGCACTGTATGCCTTCTGCTTGTTACTGAGCTTATCAATGGTTGCTTTTCCAAACACATCCGCAAGGAACCGCAGACGCTGCACCTCGCTTGTCATGGAATAAGCATATTCTCCATTATCATTGAGAATAATTTTGAAATCATTGACAATAGAATCTCCATTCGATTCAACAATACTGATCACTTTCTCAATTGTTGCATTGATGATTTTATTTTTCTCTTTAACCGTATCATAGTCACCGTTGTCTTCAATCGTGACGGAATATGCGAGCTTGTTATCTGCCAGAACCACTCCGTTCCGGTCCAGGATACGACCTCTGGTTCCCTGTACCTCTTTTTGTTTTCTGGATCTGAAGCTTATAGTCATCCAGATATGCCTGTCCGTTTACGATCTGTAAAACAAACACACGCTGTATCAAAATTGTAGAAAGCACAATAAACACAAGCATCAGCACAAACACTCTAGATTTTACCAAGTCGATAAACCATCTTTTCAGACGATCCAATAAATCAAACAAATCTGCTAGCACTCCTTTTTTCTTCTTCTTCAAGTCTTCGGTTAATATGCAGAATGATCTGATACAGAACAAGTGTAACCAGAATCGTGTAAACCAGTTCCGGCATGATCACATGTCTCAGATAATGCAAAAATGGAAATCACTTTTTAACATGAATAAAAGGACATAAATCACCATACCATATAGAAACTCGCTGCCGGCAATAAGTGCCAACGGGAGTTTGATGTCTTCGTCATAAAATACTCTCTGGAAAAATCCGTTGCCATATCCGATCAGCATATAGATCAGCGCATAAAATCCAAGCAGATTTCCACCTAGTATATCTTTTAAAAGTCCACAGAAAAAGCCGATGATCATCCCTTCTTTTTGTCCCCTCATAAATCCAAATGAGGACGTCACGATAATCAGGAGATTCGGAATAATCGAGGCAAACGCCAGCTTTTTTGAAACACCGTTGTCTCCAGAAGGAAACAGACAGTGATCAACACAGCACAGATCAGGATCCTTTTAATCTTTTTCATGTCTATTCGCCTCCATTATCGCTTCCACTTTCACCTTTTCCATCGATCAGATCCTGCTTTGTTGTTGTAATAACAAGAACTTCCTGTAATTCCTTAAAATCCGTAGCAGGAATGATATATCCGGATCTTGTCAGGTTATTGGAATCTACATTTACCTCTGAAATATATCCAACCAGAAGTCCATGCAGATATTTGCTGCTGATATTCGATGTTACAACCTGTTCTCCGACCGCCACTTCATTTTCATTATTGGCAAGCTGTTCAAATTTTAAAAGTCCGTCCTGCACCGTCTGCAGATCTCCGCTTACAATACATTTGTCAAAGGTTGTCAGGATCATGGCACTTACATTTTTATCATCGATAATCGAACTTACTGTTGCCCAGTTCGGTCCGACTTCTGTGACGATCCCAACCAGTCCGGTTCCAGATAGGACATTCATATCTTCCCTGATCCCATCATTGCTTCCCTTATCAATCGTAAATTTCGAAAACCAGTTGCTATTCTCGCTGGCGATTACATTTCGCAGCAACTTTCGGATAATCCGCTGTATTCTGATCCATCTTATATAGTTCTTTATATCTTTCCAGCGTTGCTGAATTCTGCTGCAATCGGTTATTCTCAGTCGTCATCTCTTCCAGGCGGGATTTCAGTTCTTTGTTTTCTTTTTTTATTTCCTGAAGTGTTGCAAAATTCTCTGAAACATCGCCGATCCACATCCCGACACGGTTGATTCCTTTCTGCATCGGCACGATCGTGTAACCTGTCTGCCCAGGAAAGCGGTCCTTTCCCGGACTCTGCAAATCCGGAAAGTCCCATCAATACAATACATATGATAGCAAGGATCAGCAACCAGTATTTATTTGATGTTGAAAATTGATTCTTTCTTTTCATCTATCTTATCCACCTATAATTTTCATCCAACATTGAGTACGAAAGTTTTTTAAGTTCTTTTGAATTGATCATCCGTCGCAGCCCTTCTACTGCACACAGATCCGGCTTAGCAGCCACATGCACCGGATATCCAGTCACAGCTTCTATGTACCGGTCAAGCCCCGGTAGCCTGGAAACACCACCCGTCAGACAGATTCCATTCTTTCTGATTGAACGGGCTACCTCCGGTGGGGTCCGTTCAATCAACTGACCAATCTGCGAAGTACAGGTTTCCAGAGATTCTTTCATCGCAGCCCGTACCGCACTGCTTGGGATTTCCTGGTATCTTGGTACACCAACAACCAGATTACGTCCGGCAACCACCATGGAAGCTTTTCCGTTTCCGCCAAGCACTCCAAAACGTTTTCTGAGAGCCTCGGCTGTCTGTCTTCCGATCAGAAAATCATAATTCCGGCGGACCATATTCTGAACTGCCACATCAAATGTCATACCACCGATCTTAAGCATTTTATTAAGTACCATGCCACCTGAACCTACTACAGATAATTCGGTTGTAGCCGCACCAAAATCAACGATCAGCATCCCTTTTGTCTTCCGGACATCAATTCCCATTCCGATACACTGCGCAACTCCGCGTTCTACAATACTCACTTCTTTTGCTTTCGCCGTTGAATGAACAACCAGATCAAAAACGCCCGTTTTTCAACTTCTGTGACATCCGTAGGTACTGCGATCAGATATTCTGATCCTCTTGTAAAACGGCGCTCTTTCTTCAGCAGATTCTGAAGAAGATACTGCATATCCGTAAATCTGCTGATTACACCTTCTTTCATCGGAAACACCACTTCAATATTTCCCGGTGTTCTCTCGAACATCGCATATGCTTCATCGCCGACAGCCAAGATCTCTTTTCCGTCCACAATAGCAATTACATTCTTCTCTTTCCACGTACTGTCCTGCTTTTTATCATACACCTTGATCTCATAAGTCCTGAGATCAAGACCGTAAATATTTCGCGCCATAATCTAAAGTTCCTTTCCATACTACTTTTCCTTAAGCAGCTTCTGCTCTGCGAGTGATACATAGCAGTTATCACCAATAATGATATGATCCAGAAGTTCAATTCCAAGAAGGCTTCCGCCCTCCCGGATTCGCTGTGTCACAAGAATATCTTCCCTGCTCGGCATCGGATCACCACTTGGATGATTGTGCAACAATATAATATAGACTGCGTTCTTTTGCAATGCCTCTATAAAAAGCTCTCTCGGGGAAATTACGGACATATTTACTGTCCCTCTCGAAATTTCGCTTTCTCCGATCAGTCTGGAACGCGTATTCAGCATCAGCAATTTCAAATGCTCCTGCCTGTAATAGCGCATATCTTCCATATAATATGCTGCAATTGTATCCGGTCTTGAAAAATCCAGATCTTCTCTGGCTGAAAGCTGGGACATTCTCTTGGAAAGTTCACAAAGGCATAAGATCTGAATAGCCTTTACTCTTCCGATTCCACTGATTTTCAGCAGTTCTTCTTTTGTCCAGCTTTGAAGATGGGCTTTGGCTTGTGGCTGTGTACCTTCTCCGGGATAAAAAGCTTCCTGGCAAGATCCAGTGCACTCTCTCCCTTTGTTCCAGTCCTTAACAAAACAGCGAGCAATTCAATATCTGTTAAACTGCCCGCCCCAAAGCGTTCACATTTTTCATATGGCCGCTCTTCTGATAACATTTCTCGAATGGTATTTTTTTGATTCATCCTTTTGCAGGATTTGTTGATTCACACCAGACTCTCCACCCTTGTATATGGGATGCTTTATACATCCTATAAGAAACGATAAATGAATATGGAGATAATCACTCCAATAATGCTTGCGATCGTGATCTTAATCGTAAGACCAAACGTAATAACGACAAGTCCGAGGTTCAAAACAATCGGTGTCTCTACCCCGAAAGTCTGTCCATAAGAAAGCCAGCTAAGTGCTGGAACCCCTTCTGCAAGCACACCGATAAAGCCACCCAGAACAATTCCTGCCAAAATCAGCAGAAATAACGCCCAGGCATTCTTACTTCCGGCTCCTCTCATCTGTACTCCTCCTCTTTTGAATCACAAACTGGTATCATTTTAGCATATTTTAAAAAACGTGTATAGACTTTTTAAATATTATTTTTTCTTAACACAGCTGTTTTCTATAAAAACGGTGCATATTTTTGTCGAATTTTCTCTGCGATTTTAATACCGTCTGCCGCCGCCGACGTAATCCCGCCGGCATATCCTGCGCCCTCTCCGCAAGGATAAAGTCCTCCAATCACGCTTTCCAGCGAATGATTATCTCTTACGATCCGTACCGGCGAAGAGGTTCTGCTCTCCACTCCGGAAAGAATGGAAAGAGGATGCGAAAAACCTCGAATTTTCTTGTTAAAATCTTCCATCCCATCCACCAGCGCGCTACTGATCTTTGCCGGAAAAATCCCCGCCAGGTCTGTCTCTTCATACGCACCCTTCATACATGGCTCATGTCCCTGATACCAGACTTCTGCTTCGGTCTTTTCCTTTTCTTTTCCGGTCACACTCCGGTAAAAATCCCCGTATCTCTGTACCGGAATTTTCCCTTTTCCTGCTTTGTAAGCTGCCTTTTCCAGTTTTCTCTGGAATGCAATTCCGGCAAGCGGATGGTCGCTTTCAAAATCCTCCGGTGTAACCGTCACAACGATTGCGCTGTTGGCATTGTGGCTGTCGCGGGCATGATAGCTCATTCCGTTGACCGCAAGATATCCCTCCTCCGAAGACGCATTAACCACATAGCCTCCCGGACACATACAGAACGAATATACACCTCTTCCATCCGGCAGTTTTGCAGTCAGCTTATAGGCTGCTGCCGGAAGAGATGCCTTTGCATCCCCATACTGGGAATGATTGATCAGCTCCTGCGGGTGTTCTGCACGTACACCAACCGCAAAGGATTTTGCCTCCATCGGAACCTTTTTCTCGAAGAGCATCGCAAAGGTCTCCCGCGCACTGTGTCCCGGTGCCAGAACCAGCGTCTCCGTCTGTATTTCTTCTTTTTCTTTTTTCAGAAGATCTTCATATACGATCCCTCTGATCCGCCTTGTATTTTCCGTAAAAAGGACCTCTGTCATCTGTGTATGAAAATGGATTTCACCACCCCACACAAGGATTTTCTCACGCATATTTCTGATCACAGTCCGTAGAATATCCGTTCCAATGTGTGGTTTATTCACATAAAGAATGTCTTTTGGTGCTCCGTTTTCCACGAAAATCTCCAGCACCTTACGATTGCGCCCCACCGGATCCTTGATCAGTGTATTTAGTTTTCCGTCTGAAAACGTCCCTGCTCCGCCTTCTCCAAACTGCACATTGGAATCCGGTTTCAGCACCCCGTCTTCCAGAACTCCTCAACATCTTTCTGTCGCTCTTCTACCGGTGCCCCCTGTTCCAGAAGAACCGGCTGATACCCATATTCTGCAAGAAAATACGCACAGAAAAGTCCGGCAGGACCGCATCCGACAACTACCGGACGTGACTTCAATTTTTCGTTGCCTCCTGCCGGAAAAACATATGGCATTGCTTCATGGAGTTGCACATTGCCTGCACGCTTTTTTCGGGTAAGCATCTTCAAAAGCTGTTTTTCATTGTCCGCTTTTACATCCACAGTATAGACATAGAACAGCTCCGGCTTCTTTCTGGCATCCAGAGACTGCTTGATAATCTCATAGCTCTGTACCGCTTCTGTCCTGCACATCAGTGTGTGCACAATCTTTTTCTTCAAATCCTCTTCCGTATGCGTAACCGGAAGCTTCAGCTGACTGATTCTAAGCATTTGCCGCTCCTTTCCCTGCCAGATAACCACTGGTCCATGCCCACTGCAGATTGTAACCTCCGCAGATTCCATCTACATCCAGAATTTCTCCTGCAAAATAAAGTCCTTTTTACAAGCTTCGACTCCATCGTGTCCGGATCAATTTCGCTTGTATCTACACCACCCGCACAGATCTGCGCCTGTTCAAACGGATTTGTCTTATCAATATAAGTACGGAAATGCTTACAGATCCGGCAAAGTCTTTCCAGATTCTCTTCACTAAGGTCATGCACCGGCATTGTTCCTGAAATTCCAATTCTCTTAAGCAACGCACCGGCAAGCTTTTTGTGGAATAACCCATTAAAATACTGTTCCATCACAAGACCATCCAGCCTTATCTTCCGTTCCTTTAACATCTGCAAAAATTCTACATCTCCAAAATCCGGCATAAAATCCAGTTCTGCAAAAACTTCTTTCTTTTCATACAGACCTCTCGCTGCATAACGGCTGATCTGAAAGACCGGAATCCCGGAAATACCATAATCCGTAAGCTGCAGCTCGCCGATATCAGAAGCCGTTTCTGTCCCATCGATAAAAACCGTTACTTTTCCATGAGTACGAACGCCTGCGACTTGCCGGTACAGCTTTTCCCTGCACCGGAGCTGTACCAGAGCCGGGACAACCGGAACCAGCTTATGTCCCAGCATTTTTGCCAGGTCATATCCACTTCCGTCACTCCCTAGCTTTGCAGCTGCCTTTGATCCGGCCGCAAGGATCACAGCCTCACCGGAAATCATTCCTTTTTCCCATCTTTTGAAAAACTGATCTGAAAACCATTTTCTTTGGTATGATCCCAAATACGCGAACTCCGGTATGAATCCGGATCTTTGCCAGTTTCAGCGCAGACTCCAGCGCTTCCCTCACTGCCGAGGCTTGCTCGGACCAGGGATACAGATAGCCATTTTATCCTTCGGATAAATTCCAAGATTTTTAAAAAAGATGTTGTCTCAGGCTCAGAAAATTTTCCGATTGATTTCCATGCAAATCCGCTATTATCGCTTCGATAGCAGGATGAATCCTGAAAACGATTGGTAAAGTTACATCTGCCATTACCCGTCGACAGTATTTTTCTGCCAATTATTTCATTCTGTTCCAGAAGCAGTACATCTGCGCCGTTCTGCGCCGCCGTAAGTGCAGCCATACTGCCAGTTGCTCCGCCGCCGATGATGATGACTCTTTTTTTCATTCTATAATTCCTTTACAATTCCTTTTTCATATAACTTCTGAAGAGACATTAAAATACCAAGTTTTGCATGCGCCCAGGTGAGACCTCCCTGAAAATATACTGCATACGGTTCTTTGATCGGTCCATCTGCACTCAGTTCGATGGATGATCCCTGTACAAAAGCACCTGCCGCCATGATGACATCGCTGTCATAGCCCGGCATTGCCCACGGTTCCGGCGTTACATAGCTGTCGACCGGTGCCGCCGCCTGAATTCCCTGACAGAATGCGATTACACCTTCCGCACTTCCAAGTGTTACCGCCTGAATGATATCGTGGCGTTCCTCTTTTCCGTCCGGTACAACTGCATAACCAAGCTTTTCATATACATTCGCCGCAAAAATAGCACCTTTTAATGCACCTGCAACAACAGTCGGTGCAAGGAAAAGTCCCTGATAAAACGACTGCATCACACCAAGTGAAGCACCCACTTCTTTTCCAAGTCCAGGAGAAGTAAGGCGGTAAGCACACTGCTCGATCAGATCCTTTCTTCCAGCCACATAGCCACCGGTCGGGGCAAGTCCGCCGCCCGGATTCTTGATCAGGGAACCGACAACCAGATCCGCACCCACATCACTTGGCTCCTTTTCTTCTACGAATTCACCATAGCAGTTATCCACCATACAGATGACTTCCGGTTTGATCTTCTTGACAAATGCAATTGCTTCCCCAATTTGATCCACAGAAAAACTCGGTCTTGTCTGATATCCTTTGGAACGCTGAATCGTGATCAGCTTTGTTTTCTCGCCAATCGCTTTTTCAATCGAATCAAAGTCAAAGCTTCCGTCCGGCAGCAGATCCACCTGGTTATAGATTACTCCATATTCGGCAAGGGAACCTCTGGATGGGCGGATGCCAATTACTTCTTCCAGAGTGTCATAAGGCTTTCCTGCGATGGAAAGCAGTTCATCACCAGGTCTTAAATTTGCAGAAAGCGTTAAAGCAAGCGCATGGGTTCCACAGGTAATCTGTGGACGTACCAGTGCATCTTCGGTATGAAAGACATTTGCATACACCTTTTCCAGCGTATCTCTTCCGAAATCATTGTATCCATAGCCAGATGCATAGTTAAAGCATTCTGCATTCACCGGTCTTGCCTCCTGCATGGGCATGAATGACCTTCAACTGGTTCAACTCTGCCATCTTATCGATCTTATCAAAACGTTCTTTCAGTGATTTTTCAATTTTTTCTCCAAAGTCATACACTTCCGGTGAAATTCCGGTCTGTTCATATAATTTCTGTATTTTCTGACTGATATCCATTAGTCTGTAATCTCCTTTTCTTTCAGTATCGCAAGCATTGCCTGCAAAATCTTCTCTTCATCGTATCCGAATTCCTCTTTCTGGATCCAGTTCACATCCCGCTCTCTGCGGAACCAGGTCAACTGACGTTTTGCAAAATGACGGGTATCCCTTTTCAGGATCGTTACCGCTTCTTCAAGTGAATTCTTTCCATCCAGATAATCCAGAATTTCCTTATATCCAAGTCCCTGCATTGAAACCATTTCCCTTGTGCATCCTCTGGTCTTTAAAGCAGTCACCTCATCTACAAGTCCCTGCTCCACCATCAGATCCACACGACGATCAATCCGCTCATACAAACGGCTACGCACATCATTCAGAACAAAATACGCAAACCGATACGGGGAATCCTTCTCCCGTTCTGCTTCATTATGTTCGGAAATCTTTGTTCCTGTCTCATGATAATATTCCAGAGCACGAATCACCCGTTTTACATTATTTGCATGAATTGCATCTGCCGACTTTGGATCCGCTTCCCGCAGCCTGTCATGGAGTGCCTGCGCACCATGCTCCTTTGCATACGTTTCCAGCTTCTTTCGATAGGCAGTGTTTTTCTTCTCCCTTTTCAAAATCAATGTCATACAAAAGCGCCTGGATATAAAATCCCGTGCCACCTACAACAATCGGAATACGTCCTCTCTTATAGATCTCTACCATTGCATCTTTTGCCATCTTCTGAAAAACAGCTACATTAAATTCCTCTTCCGGATTAAGCACATCGATCAGATAGTGTTTCACACCTTTCATCTCTTCCGGCAAAATCTTCGCGGAACCAATATCCATGTGCCGGTATACCTGCATCGAATCCGCCGAAATGATCTCTCCTCCAATTGCTTTTGCAAGGCCAATCGACGCAGACCGTCTTTCCGACAGCAGTCGGGCCTGTCAATATGATCAGTGGCTTTTTCTTCTCTGTCATCTGTGTCATGTTCTTCTCCTACACAATACGCTTAAATTTCTTTTCCAGTTCCCGCTTTGTCATCGCAATGATCGTTGGTCTGCCATGCGGACAATGATATGGATTATCCAGGGACAACAGTTCATTGATCAGTTCATCCATTTCTGCATAGGACAGCTTCATATTTCCTTTGACAGCCGCCTTGCAGGACATGGACGCAATCTTCTCATCAATCAGCTCTGGTTCCAGACTGGTCGATAACCCATCCGACAGGGAATCCAACATTTCAAGAAGCAGTTCCTTTTTTGGCGATTCCAAACAGATTATCCGGAATTGCGCGAACTGCGTACTCGTCACCACCAAATGGCTCAATTTCAAACCCGATTGCCGTAAAGCGGTCTTTAAATGTCTCCAACACATCAATCTCCTGCATAGAAAGGCTCAGGATGATCGGTGGGCTCAAGTATTGTGAAGTATACTCTCTCTTCTTCATTCCTGCAAGGGCCCTTTCATAAAGGACTCTTTCATGTGCGGCATGCTGGTCTATAATATAGAGGCTGTCACGATACTGGATCAGCCAGTAGGTTTCAAAAACCTGTCCGATGATCCGGTATTCCTGTCTTGCCTCTTTTTCTTTTAAAATCTGCTCTTCAAACAAATCTAACTGTTTTACTTTTTTGCTTTCAAATCCTTCAAAAACAGATTTGGCTCTGTTTTTCTGGATCACGCTCTGTTTTTTCTTTACTTTTATCAGAATGCGCTCTGTTTTCTGTTCCTTTATTCTGGATATCTACAGCCGGATTTTCATCTAATGCAGCCATCTTTGACTCTTTAGCACCGATATTCTTCTCTTGCTCTTCTTTTGCTTCTGTAAGATGACTGGCATAAACCCGCTCCCTCATCTTCTGCATAAAATAATCCAGCTTTTCGTCACCGGTTGAGACTGTCTTTTCTGTACTTATCTGTGTCTGAAGTTCTGCTGACGGCATCTCTGACTGCGACCAGGATTCCGCTCGCTCTGCCCCCTCCTGAACGGAACTCTTTCGCATCTTGGGTGAAGTGCCATCTGTCCGATATGGATTTCCCGCATCTCTTATAACAGTTTTCTTTTCCTGTCTTTTTTCAGACATTCCCGGTACTTTGATCTCAGACATTTCCACTTCCGGAATCAACTCCGGCTCATGCAATCCTTTACTGATCGCCTCATAAAGCAGATTGTAAATCCCCTGCTGGTTACTGAACCTAAGTTCCATCTTGGATGGATGCACATTTACATCAATTTTTTCCGGATTGATCTCAATCTGGAATGCAACAAACGGATAACGATCTTTGCATCGTAAAATCTTTGTATCCATCTTCAATCGCTTTTTGCAAGAATACTGTTCCTTACATAACGCCCGTTGACAAAATAATTTTCAAAATTTCGATTTCCACGGTTAATCACTGGCTTTCCCAGATATCCGGACAGCCTTACACCATCTTTTCAAATTCCAGTGGGATCAGATTGTTCGCAATTTCCCGTCCGTAAATGTGGTAAATGACATCTTTCATCTTCCTGTTCCCGGAAGTATGCAGCTTTACCTGTCCATTGTTGATAAACCGGAAGGAAATATCCGGATGGGAAAGGGCAAGTCTAGTCAGCAGATCACTGATATGGCTTGCCTCTGTCATCGGCGTCTTCAGGAATTTGCGCCTGGCAGGTGTATTGAAAAACAGCTGACGCACCAGAAAGGTCGTCCCATCCGGCGCTCCGGTCTCCTCCGGCGTTCTTCCTTTTCCGCCTTCTATGATATATTTTGTCCCAAATACATCTTCTCTTGTCTTTGTGATCAGTTCCACTCTTGCAACTGCCGAAATACTCGACAACGCTTCTCCGCGGAACCCAAGAGAAGACAAATGTGTCAGATCCTCTGCACTGCGGATTTTGCTGGTCGAATGGCGCAAAATGCATTTTCCACGTCCTGTTTCGCGATCCCACAACCATTATCCGTAATTCGTATCAGAGAAATCCCGCCCTCTTCAATCTCCACAGTCACCGCTGTAGATCCTGCATCAATCGCATTTTCCACCAGCTCTTTCATTATCAACAGAAGCCGGGCGTTCAATCACTTCCCCGGCTGCTATCTTATCAATTGTAATCTGATCCAGCAATTCTATATGCGGCATTCGATTCTTCTTTCCTTTCTCTTATGGATCAGCCTACCATCTGTTCCGCAGCTTATTCTGCAGCTGATACAGTTTGTTCATGGCATCCATTGGCGTCATATGGCTGATATCCAGTTCCTTTAACTCATTTAACACATCATCATCTTTTACGGTATCAAACAGAGAAAACTGTGTCAGATCCACCTCATCCAGCTTCTTCTGCGTTTTTTTCTTCGTCTCACTTCCCTGTACCGCAATATCCTTTACTTTTCCGGTAATATCCGCTGTCACCAGCTCTTCTACGATCTCTTTGGCGCGGTTAATGACCGGATCCGGCACTCCTGCAAGCTTTGCGACCTGGATACCATAACTCTTGTCCGCTCCACCCTTTACGATCTTACGCAGGAATACGATATCATCACCTTTTTCCTTGACCGCAATACAATAGTTGTTGACATTGCTAATCTTGCCTTCCAGCTCAGTAAGCTCATGATAGTGGGTTGCAAATAAGGTCTTTGCCCCAAGAAGCTTGCTGTTGCTGATATACTCGACAACCGCCCAAGCAATACTCAATCCATCAAAGGTACTGGTTCCTCTTCCGATCTCATCCAGGATCAGAAGGCTCTTGCTTGTCGCATTTCGCAGAATATTTGCCACTTCGTTCATTTCCACCATGAAAGTGCTCTGTCCGCTTGCCAGGTCATCTGACGCTCCCACACGGGTAAAAATGCGGTCCACAAGTCCAATATTTGCTGAAGACGCCGGCACAAAGGATCCCAGCTGTGCCATCAGTACGATCAGCGCAGACCTGACGCATATAAGTGGATTTTCCAGCCATGTTTGGTCCGGTAATGATGGAAATGCGCTGTTTTTATCATCCAGATAAGTATCGTTGGCAATAAACATATCATTCGGGATCATCTTTTCCACCACCGGATGTCGCCCATCACGAATGTCGATCACGCCCTTTTCATTGATCTTTGGACGGACATAGTTGTTGCGCTCTGCAACAAGTGCAAGCGAAGCTATCACATCCAGCTTTGCAACTGCCTTTGCTGTTCTCTGTATCCTGGTCAACTCTCTGCGATAGTATTTCTCACCTCACAGTAAAGCTCATATTCCAGTGCACAGAGTTTATCCTCTGCTCCCAGAATCGTATCTTCCAGCTCTTTCAGTTCTGGAATGATATAACGCTCCGCATTGGCAAGGGTCTGCTTTCTTGTATAATAATCCGGAACCAGATCTTTGAACGAATTGGTAACTTCCAGATAATAACCGAATACTTTATTATAACGGATCCGCAGGTTTTTAATCCCGGTCTTTTCCCGTTCCTTGGTCTCCAGATCAGCAAGCCAGTTCTTTCCTTCGGATTTTGCTTTTCGAAGACGATCCACTTCTTCATTATAACCGTCTTTGATGATTCCGCCTTCTTTCATGGCAAGCGGCGGTTCTTCCTGAATCGCCCGTCCAACCAGATCACAAAGTTCTTCCAGCGGATCCAGTTCTTCATAAATTTCTTTTTAAAAGGTCACTCTCCATATCCTTTAATATGCATTTAACCGACGGGAGCATGGAAAGGGAACTCTGAAATGCAATCAAGTCTCTTGGATTTGCTGACTGATAGGTGATTTTCCCGACCAGACGCTCCAGATCGTACACCGGATTTAAGTATTCCCGGATTTCTTCTCTGCAAATAGCATTGTCCTTCAATTCCGCAACCGCATCCAGCCTTTTGACAATGGATTCCTTGTCGATCAACGGCTGTTCTACATATTTCGAAGGGTTCTCGCCCCCATTGCCGTCTTGGTCTTATCCAGCACCCACAAAAGAGTTCCTCTCTTCTGCTTTTCACGCATAGTCTCCACCAATTCCAGATTACGCCTTGTAGCACTGTCCAGAACCATATAATTAACCGTTGCATAACGTGTCAGACGGCTCATATGAGACAGGGAATTCTTCTGCGTCTCTTCCAGATATTTTGAAAGCGCACCGGACGCGATCATCCCACATTCATAGTCCGAAAGTCCAATTCCTTCAAGAGAAGCCACTTAAAATGCTCCTGCAAAGTTTCCCGGCAGAGTGCATCATCAAAATACCATGCTTCCAGTGAATAAATTGCCATATGCAGACGGTTTTTCAGATCATCCAAATCCAGTCCACTCATGTAAAATGCTTCATTGCAGACAATCTCAGACGGCATAAATTTGTAAAGCTCATCCATCAGTTTTGTCTGGGAATCCAGTTCTGTCACCAGATATTCCCCGGTTGTAACATCCGCAACCGAAAGTCCGTACCGGTCTGCCATATAGACAATACACATAATGTAATTGTTCTTTGTTTCATCCAGTCCCTGAGTATCCAGGTTGGTTCCAGGTGTTACTACACGGATAACTTCCCGTTTTACAATTCCTTTTGCTGTTTTCGGATCTTCTACCTGCTCACAGATTGCTACCTTATAGCCTTTTTTGATACCAGACGGTTCAGATAACTGTCAACTGCATGGTACGGGATTCCGCACATCGGTGCCCGTTCTTCCAGTCCGCAATTCTTTCCAGTCAGAGTAATTTCCAGCTCTTTTGATGCTGTGAGAGCATCGTCGAAGAACATTTCATAAAAAATCTCCTAAGCGGTAAAAAGGATACAATCCTTGTATTCCTCTTTTGTCTGCATATATTGCTTCATCATCGGTGTTAATTCATTACTCATATCAAAATCTCCTTATTTTATAAGGGTTTCAGCGTTTGTGGTATGCTAATTTGACCATCTTTTGACCAAATTTGTAAATCCTGATCAATTGTTGCATTTGAACGGAATGAATAATTATGCATATAATCTGTATATTTATTAAACTCGCTGTTAATAAATACGGAGTCCGGATGTGTATAATGTTTCATCATATCAATATCATTATGTCCGGAAATAAGCATTATAGACGCTGGATCCATATGAGATTCATAACACAATGTAATAAACGTATGGCGGAATAAATGAGGATGAATATTGGAAATATGATATTCCCTATTTTCTGTTAGTGCCTGTTGTTTTTCATGATTATTCATTATGGAAGTTATCCGTCGGCACTCTTTTTCTGCCTGTGTCGGCATAAAACAATTTCCCTCTTGTGTCGTAAAAATCAATTGAGGATAATCATTTAATAACAAATTTTTAATCCCCCACTTTTTTTTGTACTTTCTTTTTTGTCAGCAAGCTGTTTTTCGCGCCAACTATATAACGCATCAACTGCCGCCTTGAATAGAGGGATTTTTCTTATACTTGCGGTTCTTTTTGGAGATGTAATTTGCTTGATGTAATAAGGTCTATCTAGTTTGTTCCCGTTGTCATCGTAATAAACAGGGACAATATTGATTGTTTTATACACATGGAGATAGTTGTTTTGAAAGTCAACATCTTTCCATTCCAATGCACACGCCTCTCCAATCCGCATTCCTGTAAAAAGAAGCAGTATATATAATTCGTAATATCGAGTATCTCTTGCTACATCAAAAACCTTATGATTTCGTCGTTTGTCATGCGTTTCAAATTCTGTAATGGCTCATGATTTTTCTCAATCCGATCCAGTCATCTTCCGGTTTCACATAAGTCTGCTTCACTTTATGGTTTGGAGTTGTCCTATTCGCACCATCATTTTTTTTCCCTGCACAAGGTTTCCGATATAAACCTCGTTTTCCAGTACAGAACTCCAAAGTGCCTGCTCTTTCTGCCGGAAACCTGTTTCATAATGACTGCCGTTGCTTATTTTATACTCAAATGGGGAAAGAATACCCAGTTCATTTAAACGATTAGCGATCGCATCCTGACTCATTCCCCTGCAGCTTCATCTTAAAAATATCCTGTACTACACTGCCTGCAGATGGGTCAATCTCTAATTTATGCTTATCTGTCTTTGTCTTCCTGTATCCAAATGCTACAAACGGAGTCACGCACTCGCCTTTTTTTCCTCTTAATCTCAACTGCTTCATTTATAATATTGGCAAGCTCCGCACCGGATGCACCGGATGCCATACGTGCAATCGTATGCAGATCAACATCATCAGATGCCTTTATCTTCTTTGCATGAACCTTTAAAATTGCTTCACGGCCTGCAAGATCCGGCAGTTCAACCGGCACACGCCTGTCAAAACGTCCCGGACGTGTAAGTGCCGGATCTAACGACTCCGGACGGTTCGTTGCAGCAAGAATGATGACACCATTATTTCCTTCAAATCCGTCCATCTCTGTA
>VOFH01000923.1_pt1 | contig 50001 bp, 78 predicted proteins | sample 5384091 | NCBI WGS metagenome assembly VOFH01 (sample SAMN12384727, study PRJNA508395) | human gut metagenome | isolation source: healthy gut G | host: Homo sapiens
GCATCGACCACATTTCCGTCAGCGCCTTCTAAAGCTTCCTTTGGCTTCTTTGTAAGTCACGCCTGTTCTGTCTTTGACTAATTCGATCTTTTCTAACGTAATCTCCATTTCATGTACCTCCTAAAATTTCCCCTTCAAAATACTCTCACTTTTCAAAGTGCCTATGTCTAAATAATATGACATGTATTTTTCTCAATATTGCCTGTAAACTCTCGGCAGCCTTCTCGTCCAGAGCTATTTTCTCAAACGCTTTGATCGGCGTATCAAAAAAATATTTCAATATCTTTACTATATCAAATTTCGCTTCATAAATCAATGTATCATTGGCTTTATTTGCCGTATTTTCCAGGTTTTTTCCCTACAGTCACTGCACATCATGCCGCCGCTTGCAATACTGAAATAACGCAGATCTTCACTTTTGCCGCAGCAGGTGCATTGGTCAAGCTGAGGATAGGTGCCCAAAATCGCCAATGCTTTGACTTCATAAGCCAGCACCAGGGTTTCGTGTCTTTTTTCTCTACTCTCCATCGCATCCAGAAAATCAATCAGCAGATTGAACAATCTGGGTTGCGGCAAATCCTCCGAACCATCTTTTCTGTCAGCTCCAGAACAAAGGAAGCCTGCATATACTTGTCCACGTCTTCCCCAATTCGGGAAAAAGCTTTTTTAACATCAGCACTGTTGATATTGTAGTATTCCCTGTTTTGTACAATTCATAGGTACCATAAGTGAAAGGCCGCATGGCAAGAGCCGATTTTGTCCTGCCCTTTTCGTTGATATTGCTGCCCGCACTGATCTTCCCATATTTCTTTGTAAACAAAAGAATCATCCTTCTGCCGCCTGTCGCTTTGACCTGTCTGAAGATGATTCCCTCCGAATTGATGTACATAACCTATTCCTTGTAACCAAAATTAGACAGTGCAAAATCACTGTCTCTCCAGTTCTCTTTTACTTTTGACCCACAATTCCATATAGACCTTGGTTCCCAGCAGCGCTTCTATTTCCAAGCGGGCCGCCTTGCCGATGCCCTTCAGCTTCTTGCCCTGCTTGCCGATGATAATTCCTTTGTGAGATTCTCTTTCACAGTAAATCACCGCGCCGATGCGGGTAATATTGGGTTCTTCTTTATAAGACTCGATTTCTATGGCTACGCCATGGGGAACTTCCTCCTCCAAATAATTGAGCACCTTTTCTCTGATAATCTCACTGACGATGAAGCGTTCCGGATGGTCGGTCACCATATCTTCGGGGAAGAACATCGGTCCTTCTTCCATGTATGTTTCAATCTTGTTCATCAGCTCGGGGAACGTTTTTGCCTTCTAGGGCTGACGTGCCGAAGATGCCGTCAAAGACCCCCAGCTCATCGTATTCGTCAAAGATTTCTTTGTACTCTTCCGGACCCATGGTGTCGATCTTGTTGATGACAAGAATCTTCGGCGTCTGCAGATCTTTGAGCAGGTCGACAATGTATTTGTCTCCCGGTCCTTTTTGATGCTGCCGTCCACCAGGAACAAGATCACGTCTACTTCTTTGAAGGTATTCAGCGCCATGTCCGTCATCGCGGCGCCCAGCTTGTTTCTGGCCTTGTGAATGCCCGGCGTATCGATGAACACCATCTGCACGCCGTCAGTTTCCCTTCCTCGTCAAACCTGGTATAGATGCCTCTGATGCTGTTTCGCGTCGTCTGGGGCTTGTCCGTCGTAATGGCGATCTTTTCTCCTAAAATGCTGTTGAGCAATGTCGATTTTCCCCACATTGGGGCGGCCGATGATGCCGATAAAACCTGATTTCATCATAATTTAAATCCTTCCAGTAATAGTTCGTTCAGTTTGTATATTTTCAGGTGCGCCTCGTCTTCCCCGACGATAACGTCAAGATCCGGTGCAAATTCGTAGAGAAATTGTCTGCAGATGCCGCAGGGGTATGCCGTTCCTCCGCTAGATGCAACAGCCAGAGCCTCAAACGCACGAAAACCCTCCGAGACGGCTTTGACGCAAGCTGTCCGCTCGGCACAGATCGTAGCGCCGTAAGAAGAATTTTCCACGTTGACACCGGTAAAGACTTCCCCCGTCTTGGTTAAAGCGCCGCCCCACGTTGAAAAAAAAGGCGCATAGGCATTGGGCATGACCTCTGCCGCCTTTCTGTACAGTTCTTTGTAGTCCATATTCATTCTCCTCTACTATCCCGCAATATTCCCAGATGTGCCATCACTTCTTCTTCTCGCTGGCGCATTTCTTTTTTTCTCATCTTCCTCCATGTGGTCATAACCCAGCAGATGGAGGATGCTGTGGGTGAACAGGTAGATGATCTCTCGTTCAAAGGAATGGCCGAATTCTTCCGCCTGCTCTAAGGCCCTGTCTTTGCAGATGACCACGTCTCCCAAACAGATTTCTCCAAACTCCGGAATCTCGTTCAAGTCGTCAAACTGAGGGAAAGAGAGAACGTCCGTCACCTTGTCCGTATCTCCTGTATTCCCGGTTCAGATTTCTGATTTCTTCCCCTTCCACGAAAGTAACGCTGATCTCTGTCCGCTCTTGATCCACCTGTTCCAGATCCAAACAGTATTCGGCTGCTTTTTTTCATCGTTGCCAAAATCGTTTCATCCACTACTTGTCCATCTTCAAAATAGATATTCATGATTATTCCTCAATCTCTTCTGGATACTTCTTATAAAACTGATCGTAAGCGTTGATAATCTGCTTGACCAATTCATGTCTGACCACGTCTACATCCTTCAAATAGCAGAAATCGATGTCCCGTACGTTCTTTAGTACCCTTTCCGCCTCAATCAAACCACTTTTTCTTCCCTCTAGGCAGGTCGATCTGGGTGATGTCGCCGGTGACGACAACTTTTGAGCCAAAGCCCATTCTGGTTAAAAACATTTTCATCTGTTCCCTGGTCGTATTCTGCGCCTCGTCGAGGATGATGAAGGAGTTGTCCAAAGTCCGGCCTCTCATATATGCCAGCGGAACGACCTCGATCACTTCTTTTTCTTTTCAGTCTGGAGGCATTGTCCCTTCCCAGGATATCGTACAAGGCGTCATACAGAGGGCGGAGATAGGGATCTACCTTTTCCTGCAGGTCGCCGGGAAGAAAGCCCAGCCGCTCTCCCGCTTCTACAGCCGGTCTGGCCAGAATGATCTTCTGTACTTCTTTATTTTTAAAGGCGTTGATCGCCATGGCTACAGCAATATAGGTTTTACCTGTTCCTGCTGGTCCGATACCAAAGACAATGTCTTTTTTTCTGATGCTGTTCACATAGTTCTTCTGTCCGATGGTCTTCGGCTTCAGTGGTCTTCCTTTACAGGTAAAACAAATGATATCCTTGCTTACATTGTTCTCTCGATAAGATAGACCCTGCTCCTTGAGGCTGATGATATAGTTGACCTTCTGAACATCCAGTTTTTCTCCCACTCTGATAATGTCCATCAGCTCCTTGAGTATGCCTTCTGCTAATTCCAGCTTGTCACCGCGCAGCAGCAGACAATCGTCTCTTTGAAAGATTTCTACACCTGTACTTTCCTGAATTAAGCCAAGGTTGGCATCCATGTTGCCGAAGAGTTCTACTCTGTCAACATCATCCTCGATCTGTATCTTCTTTAGTTCCTCGTTTGTGTTTGTCAATTACAATCTCCTTTTCTTTCCCCCACCTGCTGGCGAGTTTCTACCGTACCATATACTCTTATTATATTTTTTTCTTGTCAAAATGAAAGTCTTTATTTAAAATTTGCGCACTTTCCGGGATATTTTCTGCAATCCACTCTCTCAGCATGGTGCCCGCAGCAGCTTTGACATCGTCTGTCGGCTCCATATAAAAAGAATAATAATAAGGTACTCTGGCTACGATTTTGCCTGCAGCGTGGACGTAATGTTCCGGTGAATCATCTTTTCCCATTTCATAGGAAGGATGTTCAATGGGAATGGTTCCTGTAATCAGTATATCCCCTTTTTCACAAAATCATTCTTAGCGACGACACTTCTGCCCGTGTAAGACAAAATTCTTTCAATGTAGCAGTCTTGGTCTGCTACAATGTTGCACGGAGTCTCTTTACCGACTTTGTCACTTGGAACCTGTTTGCTTTCAGAAATTTTCACTTCCACGTAGTTCCCCTCGTAAGCCACTTTTGCCCATACGATATTGTCAAACTCTTTGAAGAGCCTGTGCTCAATGGCGTCGCAGTCGAAATTCTTTCTGCTGCCTTCGTAAAGACCTTCTTCTCGAGACATTCTCTGATGCTGCTTTCCGTAATACTTTTGCAGCCGATGACGTTGATTTCTCTGACAAAAAAAGTGTTTGAGCACCAAAAAAGAAGAAAAAATCGCCATGCCTGCAATCATCATCTTTCCTGCCTTGATTTTCCTGGCAACCGGATGCGCACCTCCTTCGCCGATGATGGTAAATTTATATTTGCTCTTAGCGAATTTCTTGATTATCCGGAAATCTTCTTCTGCCACTGTCATGCAGACTTCCGTTTCGTCTTTATAATCTATTTGGCGTATGGTCATGCCGCGGGCAATCGCCTCCGAAATAATTCGTTCAGGCTTAAAACCCTTCCAGCTTAATCCTTACCCAATGCCTTATAAAATTCGATTCCCTCGATTTTTCCTTCAAGTTCCATTCGTCCTTCCCAAATTTCGCTTATCACAAATCTGCTTCCTTTGACAGTAACATAAAAGCGTCCTGTATCAACTGTCACCGAAGTATCGCTGATCAAAACTACTCTGAGTAACATTTTCAATGATGGCTGCATTTGCAGAAGCCGTAACCTTTGGTCCTGTAATATCGAAGTCAAAGGTAAATTCGTTTATCAGTTTCATGTTAGAATGTATGCCGTGTGGTCAGCCGATATGACTTGTTAATGGGCAAAAGATATCAGATGTACTCATCGCCCGAGCGAGCGACTCGCTGACCGGGCGCCCTTTGTACTCTTTGAACTGCCGCTGTTACGCAGTTTCGCCTGATTTGGCCTCTTTCGTTAAGCAGCCTGCCGCTGAGCGCCGGCATATGCGTAACTGCCCCCTCTTTGCAAAGGGTGTGTTACGCAGTTTCGCCTGATTTGGCCTCTTTCGTTAAGCAGCCTGCCGCTGGGCACTGGCATATGCGTAACTGCCCCTCTTTGCAAAGGGTGTGTTACGCAGTTTCGCCTGATTTGGCCTCTTTCGTTAAGCAGCCTGCTGCTGGGCATTGGCATATGCGTAACTGCCCCCCTCTTTGCAAAGGGTGTGTTACGCAGTTTCGCCTGATTTGGCCTCTTTCGTTAAGCAGCCTGCCGCTGGGCACCGGCATATGCGTAACTGCCCCCTTTGGTCCAACTTCTTGGGTCAGTCAGTTGATCCCGCGTAACCCGGTTTTTAAAAACAGTAAAAAATCCGCCGCACCACATCTTGCGGTACGACGGCTAAAACAAGCATCGTTTTAAATTTTATTTACTCGATTTTTTCTTCTCACCGTAAAAAGCCAATGCTCCACTGGCGCCTACAGTCAGAATCAAATACAGAGCCAGTTGTGATTCATCGCCGGTTTTCGGCTGATCCGGATGATTTGACTTCGTCGCTTTTACGTTGTCGTCCTCCTTCAAATGCTCGTCCGGCGGAAGCTGCTGGTTTGGATTGTCTTTCGGATTATCAGGCTTCTCAGGATCTTCCAAGTTCTCATCTGGCGGCAGCGGCTGCGGATCGTTCGGATCTGGATCCACAGGTGGGTCAACCGGCGGATCTACTGGTGGAACGATTACCTGACCTGACACGTTTCGGTAATAATTGAGAACAATCACATTAGATGCCGGATCTACTACAGCAACCAAACTCAATTTTGCTGGTTCTTCAAGCTTATAATCATTCCCATCATACCTGTTCCATGCAGCTTCAGGTACTACGCTTGCCGTATTACCGACACCAATTGCAACCTGGTCTACCCTGGTCACAGAGCCGTCTAAGACTGGTGCACTACCGTCTGTGGATGTAAAAGTATTTGGTTATTACACTATAGGTTGTATCTGTACGTTCTAGTGAAAACCTGCAGTGAATCCATAGTTGTAATTCTGATATGTGTTTCGTGTATCCGGACTGTTAATCCAAGCTTCAAAGCCTTCCCACAGGTAGGAATTGGCTCCATCTTCTGCAGATGCGGCAATATCGCCCCATGCTTTAGAGATAGACTGATCAAATACTGTAGCTTGTTTATTATGGTAAGCTCTCATCAGCGAGCCTATCGTATAAGCATTGTTTTCATGTCCAGGATAGCCAGCACCTGCAGGAGTCAGACTGTATAGATGATTGTAGAAATAGTTGTATAACAGTTCTGCAATCTCTGTATTCTGTTCCTTAACAGATGTTGTGTTTCCAGATGTCAAAAGTACTGCGATTTTCGCTGTCTGGCAGCTGTTCAAGAGCTGTATAGCTGGTATTTTTCTTTTCATTATAGTAATCCAGATAATACTTGTGTAAATCATCAATACCATTAGAATAACCGGCTTCTACTAGTTTTGCGCCCAACACAGCGTCTGTCATCTGTTCGTTTGACACTTTTTGATGTACTTGTTACACCATACAGACTTTGTATGGCTCCATTTTTGCTTCTGACTGCAAGGTATTCCTCTGGAATATTCTGGCTGTCATATCCGATTGCGTTTGACTGTGTTGCCCAGCCTTTGTCAAAATACTGCTGATAGTCTTCTGTCGTAACGGCAAAGCTGCCATTCTGATATCCATATCCATGGGAAGAATGGTTTACAATGGCAATTTGAATCGGGGCTGCATCTCCTGGAAGATAGGTCATATAATTTGCAGCGTTGTTGATTGCATCTCCCATAAAAAATGTTTACCTTATTTGCCTCAAAGTCCTTCGGAATGGTGTATGTGATTTTGGAGACAAAGAGTTTGTGCATTTTAATTTCTTCCTTGCTCATTGCATCAACTTCTGCCTGCGTAAATACCTCTTTGGTTTTAGTAGAGGTATACGTGATCTCGTAAAGTGATGCCTTCGCTTGTCGGTGCAAAGGAAATTACGTTAGTTTTCCATTTGCTCTCTCCTGATACATACGTATATTTGGCAGGAATCACTTCAGTCTTTGTCGCGTCGCAGTCTTCGCGCTGGCATGTAAATAATTTCTCACCACTGGTCGTGTCGGTGGCTGGCGTGGTAACAGTTCCTTCGTCCCAGTCATGACCCAGGGCTTTCATCTCTACAGATTCGGTTGCTTCACAACCCTCCGCGGTACAGGCGTACTGTTTTATCCCATTCTCTGTACAAGTTGGAGCTACAGTATTCTCACCTTGATTCCAGGCATGGCCTGCCAAAACAGGCACAGTCTTAGTCGCATTACAGCCAGGAATTGTGCAAGTAAACAGTTTTTCACCATCTTCTGTACAGGTGGCTGCCATAATCTCCTGACCGTCATCCCAGGAATGGTTGTAACAGCTATCGTCATGAACATGTCCTTCTTCTGCGCTTTTACAGTTCAAGCAGAGGTCCTTCTCTTCTGTGCCAGGAACGATATTATCAGCAAAAGAAGTCACCCCCATCAGAGCAATCAGACTCACTGCCAGCAACAGTGCCATCAGCTTTCTTAATTTTTTTCATTCTTTCCCCATCTTGCGGGCGTACCCGCTTTTACCGGGTATATGTTCGTACCCGGACAACTGGCTGCCAACCATGGGGATGGTAAGGCCCTTTAGTTTTCCGTCACCGGTTTTCACCGGCTTTGGCAAGATTCCTCCTCTCTCTATATATTTTGATGCAAGACGACCTTGCATCTGACATCTGATAATAAAACAAAAGACCTTGTATTCAATACAAAGCCATAAAGTCCGCCTGCCTGATTAGACTGTCGTTTTGTAGAATGCAACCGGCAGTCTGGTTTCCGCCAAATCTATCCGCGTTCTTTCCAACTCATAGCAGGTTTTCCCTCTGCCTTACATATCTAATAATATTATACCCCTCGTACTTTTTTTTTCAAGCGTTTTAAGGAAAAATTTGTCTTTTTTGTCAGGGTTTGAAGCTGAAAATTTGCAGCTTCCCCTTTGTACTAGTTCGCGGAAAAATTTTAATTTGTTGAAACGTCCTCCATTCGAACCTGTTGAGGCAAGTTTTTCTGACTACATTAAAAAAACAACCCAGTATTTCTACCAGGTTGTCCTCATTCAGATATTATGAAAGAAATTCCATCACGACATCTTTCACCAGGGTTCCGTCGGCAAGACCTTTGACCTTACCCATGACGGGTCCCATGAGTTTGCCCATGTTCTGCTTGCCTCCTTCAATTCCAAGTGAGGCTGCAGTCTCTTTTACAATTTCAAGCACTTTCTCTCTTGATAACTGCTCAGGCAGATAACGGTTAAGAATTTCGATTTCTGCATTATATGAGTCGACTAAATCTGTTCTACCAGCTTTTTCAAAATCAGCGAGGGCATCTTTACGCATTTTAACTTGCTTTGATAAAATTGCAATAATGCCTGCGTCGTCTAGTTCTTCTCTGTTGTCCACCTCGTATTGCTTGACTGCTGCACGAGCAAGACTGATTGTATTCTTGGCGATTTCGTCGCGGGCTTTCATCGCGTCTTTAAAATCGGCCATAAGTTGTTCTTTCAAAGCCATTTATATCACCTCGATCCTAAATGACTAGAATTTCTTAGCCTTTTTCTAGCGGCTTCAGACTTTTCTTTCTTTTTTACGCTTGGCTTCTCATAGTGCTCTCTTTTTCTAAGCTCACTCATAACGCCGTCTCTAGCGCACGATCTCTTAAATCTCTTTAGAGCGCTTTCCAAACTTTCGTTTTCTCTTACAATTACTTGTGCCATATTCCAATTCACCTCCTGACCAACTTGAAATATTCAGCTGTGAACAGTTTCGTGTCTATAACGGAATTATTATACTATTTTTGAACGAATTAGGCAAGTCAATTTTCGCATTTATTTCCTTTAACTTTTTGGTACATGCCCTTACGGCGATACCTTTGCCCTAAAACCGGGGGCTTCGTAACAATTTTCCTTTTCGCTACCATTGCAAAAGAAAAAGGAATGATGCCAAACATTCTTTTTTCAGACTCCACCTAAGTCCTATAGAGAGGCTAAGATAGAGGAGACCGCCATTTTGATTGAGTTGTCGCTGGCTTCCTGCGTATAGTAAGCCATATGTGGAGTAGCAATTACATTCTGTAATTTGCCAAGAAGGTAATCCTTAGGTTTTGAGGTTCACTATCATAAACATCAATTGCTGCACCACCAAGGCTGCCTGCAAGCAATGCTTTTGTACAAATCCTCCGTGTTCACTAACTCAGCTCTTGCGACATTGATGAGAAGCGCACCTTTTTTGTAATCTCCAGTAGCTTTCGATCAACAATATTTTCGTTTTCCTTTGTCGCCTTCATATGCAGCGTTATAATGTCAGATCGCATAAAATTTCTTCCATACTTATGTATTCAACACCATATTTTTCTTTCAGTTGTGTATTTTCGTACAAATCACAGGCAATTACTTTGCTCCCAGTGCCAAAAACTTCTCCGCCACCAACTTTCCAATGCTTCCTGTCCCCACAACGCCGACTGTGGAACCTGCGATTTCTATGCCTTGCAGTCCATCAATGGTCCAGTTCTGATCTTTAATCACTTGATCAGCCCTTGTGATTTTTTTGCCAGCGCCATTGTCATAGCAACAGCATATTCTGCTACTGCATTGCTTCCATAACCGTCAATGTTGAGAACTTTGATGCCTTTACTTTCGGCGTATTCCACATCTACAAAATTCCATACTCCAGTTCCGATGAATTGTAAAGTCTTTAACTTCGGAAGGTTGTCGAGCATCTCATTGGTGAACTGCATCAATGCGAAAGCGATGATCTCAGCATCTCCTGCTCTTTCGACGACTTCTTCTAACGATGCTGGGATTCCATCGAACACCTGGACATCTCCTGCCGCTTCTAATGGTTTCAGAAGTTCTGGTTTTTCAATAAATATCCCGGCATCTATCAAACATATTTTCATATTACATGCCTCCGTCTTTTCTGTTTTTTGTTATCTGTTTAGTCATAAAATTCTCTGGAATTATCCAGCACCTGACTTTCTGCCATCGGGTAGATTACTACCTTTTTTTTTTCGTGCCGTCATCCAATATCTTTAGGATTTCCTGCCAGTCTTTGATGTACTCTGCGCCTTTTCCTTCTTCAACAAACCAGGAATCCCTCATACCTTTGACCGTATATTTGGAAAAGACAATCATATTTTTCATTTTATCCTCTGGGGCATACGTGCCCGCCCACATGGTTCCTCCTGGAGCGCTTTTCCCCATTTATCATAAAGGTAATGTACACAACAGCCGTAAGGCGAGTGGGCGGATAAGATATAGTCCCCACCTTCTTTTAATGATGCGATGGTTTCAGGCGTATACGCACATGCCGCTTCTAAAGGTTTGAAGTAACTATTGAAATTACGATATCACAATCGGGAATAAACTTTGCTTTGTAATGTTCCCTTGCATAAATTCTAGCTGCTTCAGCTTCTTCTCTGAAGTCCCCGCAGAACAGTTTGCAGACTTTGGCGTTTCCATTGAGAATCACGTCTATTTTAAAATCCAGCCCCATCATTGCAGCAGCTTCCTCTGCATCTTTTCTGATTCTTGTATCAGGATTTCCCATATTGAACTCACTCGGTGAAGTGAAACTATGATTTTTGATAATCGTGTTCATAGATGCAATCCCAGGCAAGATAGATTTCGCACCGCCGCTGAATCCGTAGAAGCTATGGGGCATCATGGTTCCGATGGCAATTTTATATTCTGCCGTCATCACATCCTGATTGATTTCCACCGGAATGCCATTGCTGGTGGTTCCCAGATATACATGGTTGTAGAACACATTGTGATTATAGATCTCAAATGTATCTACGATATCTTCGCCCAGCTTACGGATAAAGTCCTCTCGTACCATAGGTCCATGACCGCCAAGAGCTGCGATAAACCAAATGTTTTTTCTTTTGCAACTCCTGCTTCCAGTAATTCATCTATCACAATCTCAGCAATTTCCTTGCACGGTGTCGGCCTAGTGATATCATCAATGATGATGACAGCACTTTTTTATTTTTAGCCCCCTCTTTAATTGTCGGTACTCCAACGGGCTGGTCCATAGCCTTTTTAGTTCAGTACACTCCATCGGCTTTTTATTGTAGCCGTTTATTTCTGAGACATGTATCTCCCAATTATCAGGAAAATCTATGGTTACTGGTAAATCCCCATATAAGTTGTTTGCTGGTAAATTATATATCATGATTTCTCAAACAGATTCTGCTATCTGCTCCCATCCTTTCTGCCAAATATTTACGCGTTTTCTACTTTCTTCTTGTTTCTGAAAACAAGTGATCCGAGACAATTGCTGCGACAGACGCGATTACTCCGCTGAAAACCGGATCGCCGAGGAACACATCATAGCCTTTTGTCATAAACAAATATCCTGGAACAATGCACCCTGCTACCATTCCTGAGATCACACCGCCCGGCGTTACTTTGTCTTTAAACCACAACGCAGATACGAGGGCCGGAATAGTTACTGCTCCTAAGATGGAAAATACCATAGAAAGTACACCCAAAGATTGACTGAACATACAGTGCAATAATTACTGTCAATATACCAAAAGACTACCACTGCAATTCTCTGAATCAAATTTGATTTCTTTTTCCTCCATATTAGGATTGATTACCATTGCAATATCGTAAATACAGTGGGTTGTACCTAATACGAGGAAAGAATCGAAAGTCGACATGATGGCAGCCAGCAATGCTGCAATTACAATCCCCTTGACAAATGGAGGAAAGAGGATAATACGAATGTGGAAATTGCAGCATCAGGATTTTCCAGTCCTGGCAATATTACAGCTATCGAACCGCCCAAAATAGTAAGCAGATGATGATAATAACTGACATGAAGCCGGAGATGATAAAAGCTTTCTTTACTGCTCCGTCGTTTTTCCCGCCAGAACCCTCTGTGGCATAACAGGATCTCCTGGGGTTGAGAGGAAGTAGGACAATGCCAAACCTAACATACCCGTTGTAAATACCGGCTCAGTCATAGAGCCGCCTTTTGCTGCAACTGCCTCGACAATATTATCAACCCCTCCAGCAAGATGAACACCCAGAATCGGTCCAATGATGAAGATTCCTATAACAATTACGATGAATTGGATTACATCTGTCCAAACGACTGCAAAGAAGCCGCCAAATGATGTATATATGATGGCGATCAGCGTTGCCAGAATAGTCAAGGTTATATCTGAAATCTGTAAGCTGTCGCCAAAAATGGTGATCAACACAGTTCTCAAGCCAGATACTGTGATAGCCAATATCGCTATTGCATAAAGTACGACTATAACAGCTGCCACAATTCTCGGAGCTTTACCAAATGACTTATTGATTACAGATGCAAAACTCATTGCACCTGTCTCACGAATTTTCTTTGCAGCCATAGCAATAGCAAACATGCCGATGGCCATGCCGCCATACTGCCAAATGATACTTCCTGCAATACCATGCTGATAAACATTAGAAGTCATTCCAATGACCATTCCACTTCCCATCATCGTCGCCATAATTGTGCCTACCAATGAGATGACGCCGAATCGTCTTCCGCCTAGAACAAAGTCTTCGGTGGTTTTGATCTTTGTATTTGCATAAAGACCAACACCTATCATTGCGAGCATATACACGATTATTACTATAATATCAATCGTACCCATATCATTTCTCCTTATTTTTTTCGGATGTTACTTAAAGATACTCATTCTTTCAAGACGGTCAAATGCCTCTTTAAGCGTATTGATTCCAACCGTTGCTGCGATTCTTATAAATCCTTCTCCTGCCTGTCCAAAGCCGCTTCCAGGCAGCATCAGTACATGCGCTTCGTCTAATATTTTTTCCCAAATATCCATGGAACTTATGCCGGTCTTACTTTTATGTCTGCAAAAACATAGAAGGTTCCTTCAGGTTTATTGCAAAAAGATGTTGTTCATCTTCTTGATTCGTTCATAGATGTACATTTCTCTGTCGTAATATTCTTTGTACAAGCCTTTCTGGATTTCCTTCCGATTCTTGATTGCACAGACACCGCCCTTTTTGCGCCATAGAGTTGATGGTAAATGTAACTGCTTCATTCACTCTGCGCATAGTTGCAATGAGTTCCTTTGATGCGATGATATGTCCCAAACGCAGTCCAGTCATACAATAGTCTTTTGAATAACTGTATAGAGTGATCACTCTCTTCGGACTCTTTTCGTAAGAGCAGATTGCTTTTCGATTATCTGTGTAGTTCAGCGCACAGTAGATGTCATCTGCAATCACCAGGAAATCATATTTTTCTGCCAAGGCAAAGAATTCCCTTGATGTTCTCCTGGCTATATACCTTCCCGCTCGGATTGCAAGGTGAATTAATCACGATCGCCTTTGTTCTGCTGGTGATACACTTCTCCAATTCATGCAGATCAACGTCAAAATTATCTTCACTCTTGGTGTTATACACAACCAATTTTCCCTTAGGCAACTCAATCTGTGGCTGATAGTAGATGTAATATGGTGCAATTGCAATCACCTCATCTCCCTCATCGAGAATGGCTTCCATGGTTAAGTACATAGCATGGGTTCCGCCCGCCGTGATGAGAATCTCATCCATTTGGAAGTCGAAGCCGTAATCCTCTTTTATACATGTTTATGGTTTCTTGTCTTAACTCTTCATCGCCCAAAAATTCTGTATATCTGGTATTTCCTGCAAGCCGGCTTTGTACATTGCCTCAATGATTCTCTTATCTGCTGGGTAGTCGGGGTCTCCGATGGAAAGATCGATAACATCATCATATCGTTTTACCATTTCATTGGTCTTGCTCAATGCAGCCTCTTCAAATTCCCAGTGTCTTTTTTGCTATATATGGACTTTTCACAAAATTCATCTCCTCTATTTAAAATCTCAGTGACAGACAGCTGAGACCTCCGTCTAGTTTTCTATATTCTGAAGTATCTACTAAGATCGTCTTGTATCCCAGACCCTGTACTGCCGCAAGTACTGCTGGATATCCTTCAGGTACGATGACTGTGTCGTTAACCCAGATGCAGTTTGCTGCGTAAGCTTCATCCTCTGGAATCTGTACTCTGTTGTACTTATCGAATTCAGGTTTGGTTACAAATTCACCTGATACCAGCATGTTGTTATCTTCTAGGTAATTTACACCTGTCTTCAGGTGAAGGACTTCTTCCAGCTTTACTTCAGAACAGGTCATATCATACTTAGCCAGGATCGCAGTCAGTTGCCTGATGCCTTCCTCGTTGGTTCTTGCACTTCTTCCTACGTAAAAGTGATCCCCTACCATCATGACATCTCCCTTCTAGGTACCCGGAGCCTTTATGTATTCAATCTGGTCGTCAGAGAAGAATTTTTTACGGCGCCGATGATCTCGTCTTTCTCACCATTTCTGGATTCTGCACCAGGATTTGTGATGATGGCACATTTTTCTTGTTATTAAAGCCGGGTCTTCCACGAAACACGAATCCGATATCTTTCGTCAGCATCCAAAACAGTAACATCTACGTCGCACTGTTTTAATGCTTCGATATAGGCATCATGTTCTTTCAAAGCCAGCTCATAATCAGGCTTTCCTGGATATAATCCGCTGGTGATTCCTCTACCATTGCTTTACACGGTCTTCTAACGATTACATGGTTGAACTTTTTCATTTTGATTTTCTCCTTTTCTTAATTATTTGGTGGTTTACAACTTTGTTTTTAACTTCACCACAAACGGTGTATAGTATACTGTTTGTGATTTAAGTGGATTATACACCGTATATAATATATTTGTCAATATTTTCTGTGTATTTTGTTAATTTATTTTTGTTCTCTTTACCAAATTTTGTGTTATTATGGAATTGATTGGTAATTCAATCAATTTGGAGGGTTTGTATGAAAAATATAAGACTTTGAAAGATCACGTATATGATTACATCGCAGAGCAAATTCTTGAAGGAAATCTAATTCCTTCACAGAGAATCAACGAGACTGCAATTTCTCAAGAATTATCTGTCAGCAGAACCCCTGTTAGAGAAGCCCTAATTCAATTATCCTGTGAAGACATCCTAGAGAATGTCCCTAGAAAGGGTTTTTTTTTTAAAAGGTGTTACAGAAAAGAAGCAGCAGAACTATATACAGTAATCGGAACACTAGATGGAACAGCCGCGCAGGCATCCTGTGATACTTTAACAGAAAAGGATCTGAAACGAATGGAATTCTACATTCAAAGTATGGATCTTGCCATCAACACTAACAATTATGAGATGTATCTGGAACAACAAGAACTATTTCACCAGGTATATATAGATCAATGCGAAAATGAAATTTTGTCAGACACAATTTCTCGACTTAGAAGCAAATTTTTTTACAAGAGGATATTCAAAAGACAGAGCTAACAAAAACGAAAACTGCTATCACAGATTAACGATGAGCATCGTGAAATTCTACGTCTCTTCAAAGAAAAAAGACAAAGATGGGCTTTTTAGCTATATTGTCAACGTTCATTGGTCACCAAGTAACGCTCATCACGAATTACTTTAAGATGCAAAAGACTAGGTTAGGCGTTTTCACTGATAACCATAACCCTGCCCAGATGGATACACAAAAAAGGATGCTGCTTGAAGGAAGACCCATCATTCAGCATCCTTTTATTCTGTGGTTTTCTGCTATCGTATCAGCAGTTCCATTTTATCTTCACAGGGTTCGATTCATTGCAGACTGCAATCTTCTGCAGAGAATTCAGTGCCTGTCCCAATTCTTTCTCGGCCAATTCATCATAAATCTCCGCTGGCTGTGTCAAGCCTGCACGGCTATAGGCGACGGCCGCCGCACCATAGAACAGAAAGCCAAGAGCATTGGTCGGCGTCTGAATCACGGCACATGCTCCGGAAATTGCACGTGCTGCCGCTTGGCCGACTGGGTTATCGGTGATTTCACGCCCAATCAGCCCGGCCTCTCTGATCAGAGGCTTAACCTCGTTCAACTTCCTGCTTTCCTGCAGATATTCTTCACAGGCTGTTACAATCTCTCTCAGCCGCCGGTCTGCAGGACAAACCTCTTCATAGATCGTTAAATAATGATCTTTTGCATAGGTGACTGCCCAGATCCCTAACGTAATCTTGCTCTGCGTCTCAATCAGATTCATCAAGTCAATACTGGCTTTTGATTCCACGCTCCCCAACATTTTTTTCTCAGCTTCCCCTTAGCCATAGCCAATCCTCCTCTTCCTTTCTCATAGTTTATCACAATGACGATACCTGTTACAATACCTTTAAGCTACCTGAATGAAGTTCCGCGAAACCATCAGAAGAAAATCAAAAAACCTAATCAGAACTTATGGACATGTCATAATGCGAAACCCATGATGACAAAGCCGATGGCGGCCAGGACAAAAGGAACCCCTACCAGCGGCGCTGAAGTCCTGAAATACTCTGCATTTGTCACCTGCGTCGATGCAGAGGTCAAAATAACCGTGTCGGAATAGAGGCAGATATGTCCGCCAAATGCGACAGCAGAAATCAAAGCTCCGCCGCATAACAATGGGTTTACACCCAGCGCTGCAGCTAAAGGTCCTACGATTGGAAAAGCAATTGCTGCAAGTCCCCAAAAAACTGCCTGAGGCAAAGGACAATAGGCCGATGACGATGAAAATAGTTGCAGGCAGCAGTGCCGGATTGACAGCTTTAAGGCGATGTCTACAACGAACTGCACCAGACCCAGCTGGCCGTTGACTTCAATCAAGGTGTAAGACAAAATAATAATGACCAGCATGGAAAACATGTCGGCCAGCCCGGCCATGATGTTGTTAAAATATTCCCTCACACTCATCAGCCTCTGCGGCAAGTACATGACAAAACACAGCGCCAATGCTGCAAATACACCGATGAGCAGGTCCTCTGTGGTTACAGTCAACACAGCCACCAAGATAATAGGCGCCAGGAAGTTAAACGCTCTGCATTTCTTGCCCTTGAATTTCAGCTCTTCATCAGGCAGGGCCTTCAGTTGCGCCTTTGTCTGCGCAGAAAATACCTCTCCCGTATCCAGCGCCCTGCGCTCAGCAGACTTCATCGGCCCAAAGAGAGGAATCACTTTGAGAATAAAAGAGCGGCACGCAGATGACAGCCAGCCATCCGTAAAGCATGTAGGGAATCGTATGGATATATGCGCCTGATACGCTGTAGCCTCCCAACATGTCAGCCTTTTCCATCAGACCTCCCATAAAGGCCGCCCAGGATGAAAACGGAATAATTGCACATACCGTCACGCCCGTTGAGTTGATGATATAGGCCAGCATCTCTCTGGAAACTCTCTCTTTGTCGGTGATCTTTCTCACTGCCGCGCCTACAGCCAGACAGTTTAAATAATCATCCACACAGACGATAATACCCAAAATCCAAGTTCCAATCATAGACGCCGTCCTGGTTTTTAAGAATCGTTCCGCCAACCGGGAAAACCCCAGGGGCGCCGCCGGCTTCAGTAATCAGCATGATTAAAGACCCGAACAGGCCGCAGATCAGCAATACCCAGGCTGTATTATCATCGGTCATGACCTCTGTCAAAGTTTCCAGAAAACCGTTAAAGGCTTTGATCGGGTTACCTCCAGCAACCATGATAAAGCCTGTCGCCACGCCGAGGAATAAGGAAATAAAAGTGTCCTTGGTGATAAGTGCAAATACGATGATAACGATGACAGGTATTAAACTCCAAAATCCAAAACTCATATAAATAACTCCTTTCTCAATTACTTAAAACTCTGCTCTGACAGAGCCACCTTATTTAATGCGATGGCAAATACTTTTCCGTTGTCCAGCAGACTTTTGATCGATATGTGCTCATTGTCCTCATGACAGGTATCTTCGTCGCCGGGAAAAATCGGCCCCCAGGAGACGATGCCCGGCATGGCTTTTTTTGGCGTAAGAACCGCCGTATGCCAGGACAAACGCATGCTTTCTGCCGGAGCCTTCTTCGTAAGCCTGTGCGAAGGCTTTCATAAACGGTCTCTCCTTGCTGACGTACACCGCTGGCATAGAGCTGGATACTTGGAGTTTCCCCCATAGGCTTCTGCTACTTCTCTTAATCTGGTGATGATTTCCGTCTCTGCAGTACCATAGGCAAATCTGATGTTGATATGGACCAGCAGGTGGTTTTTATCCGTTCTCACCAAAGTCGGCGCAAAGACGTTACGGTGAACGAACTCTCCGTTATACATCTCACTTTTGCTATACAAACCGACTTCTTCTCCATAGAGACTGCTGAACTTTTCTTTCAGCATCATCAAAATTCTGCTGATTTGATTCTCGCGGTGCTCTGTTTGGGCGACTAAATCCGCCATATTAAAAATAGCGTTTTCCCCTTCTCCGGCTGACAGGAATGAACTGCCTTCCCCGTCGTCGTCAGGGTCTTGCTTTCTGCTGCCGCCCCATTCTGATATCTGACCAGCTGACAGCTGCAGTTGCCCGGCACGGCATTGGTCGCCTGTCCGGCAAGGATGCTTGTAAAATACCAGCCGTCCCTGTCCCTTGTTTCATCTAGGTCAAAGTGCAGCTCTACGTCCATACAGCCTTTTTCGATATTGCAGAGAGGAAATTCTCCATCAGGTGTAAATCCATAATCGGGCAGCGGAAAGTTCGCCACATAAGCTTCCATGTCAGACCATTCCACTTCTTCCTGGGTGCCTAGAATCATCTGGACCTTTTTCTTAAGCGGCTCTCCACTCTCAAAGAGGCACTTCATCGCATAGAGACAAACGATGATCGCGCCTTTGTCGTCCATGGTTCCCCGTCCCCAAAGATGACCATTTCTTTCTGTCATTTCAAAAAGGCGGACTGATCCAAGACTGGGGATTCTCTGGCGGTACCACGTCAACATGAGATAGAATGCCGATCGTCTCTTCCCTTCTCCAATCTCAATCACACCTACCTGGTGATTGAGAACACTTTGCCTCAAACCCCATATTTTTGCCAACTGCAGCACATAATCCAGCGCTTTGTCCACGTTTTCCTTGTCGGAAGATACACTGGGAATATCTACGAATCCTTTCAGATCTGAGATGATATTCTGCGCATGGTCATCGATGTACCGTTTCATTTCTTCTACCTTCAAACTGATAGCCTCCTTTGTCGTATTTATTTCTGCCTAACAAAAGAATAAACCTCAGGGTAACCCTGAGGTCAATACCTATTTATGAAGTTCTGCAAAATATCAGCTAATCTTTTATGGGCGCATAAATCTTGTAAAGTCCCGACCGTTTATCATCTACATAATAATTCGTGTCCTCCGGCCGTAGAATTCTCCGGTCAGATGGAGATCGTGCTTTCCGGCGTAATCTATCATGGGTTCAATCATCTCAAGTACATCATCACTGTAATGGACTTCTGTAATCAGGCAGTGATCCGCTTTCTCCTCAATGATGTTGTCATAGGTATTGGATGCCTTTAATTTGACCGAACCTTCAATGGAAAGGTATCGCTGCAGCTTTGGTCTCACTTCGTTGATATTGTAGTAAAATGAAATGGAAACGCCGCCCCAGTCCTCTTTGTCCAGATCAAAACATTCCTCCAGATACCGGGCCATATGGTTCGGCTCTTCAAAACAACCGTATCTTCTGAACTCTGCCGGCATGGCGCCAACTGTGAACCTGCCTATCAGGTTTAATTCCCTGCGGTAGTTTTTCCTGCCACAGGTCCAAGTCTGAAAAGGAACTGACCAGCTCTTTGATCTCGCCAATCATATCCGACTTTCTTTGATCGATGACCGCTCCGATATCTTCCAAGTGCAGGCCACCCATAATCAGCTTAATTTCTTTCATGGTCAGATTCATCGTCCTGTAAAATAGTACATCGGTCAACTTCATCAAGTCGTCAGAAGAATACTCCCAATAGTTGTTCTCCTCATTTTTCTTCGGCTTGATGATGCCCTCCTTGACATAATATCGGATGGCCTCGTTGGAAATGCCGAGGGCTTTAGAAATTTCTCCTACAGTTAGAAACATTGCTTATCCTCCTATCCCAGTATCAACGGGATCAAAATCGGTACCGATACAGTTTGAATCAAACCTGAGATGAACGAATAAATCGTCACGTCTCCCGCGTCGATTTCTCTACAATGGGCAGACAGACGCCCATTGCAGTGGCGCCGCAGAGGCCGATTGCTTCCATGTATCCGACCTTTTTTGGCTACAATAGGCACCAAAAGTAATGAAAAGTATTCTCTCATAATACAGTGCATAAAAGAAATCGCTGCACAGCGGGCCAATCCTCGTTCCAGAATAATGCCGGGCGCCAGTGAATACCACCCAAAGCCGGCAGTCACGGCAAAGGACTGGCGCAAGTCGATATCCATCAGCAGTGAGCAGAGGGCTGCGGCCAAAAAACGCGCCTGCCATAATAGCAAAAGGAAAAAACAAAATCTTAGCGCCGACCTTCTTAAAGTTCTCAAGAACCGTTCCGTCAAGTCCCATGTTAAATCCAATCAAAAGAAGCAGCAGGAACAAACCCAGGTTCACCGCCAGCCCTGCACAAAAATCAAAGCGATCCATATGGCCTGCAAAGAGGCTGCCGACGAAAAAATAACCGCACAGAAGTCCAGCCATAACAGACAGCAAGATGGTCACGGCCATCACGGTCTGCGCCTTGCCTGATTTCTCGTCTGCCGTTACGGTCTCCTCCAAAGAATCAACTTCTCTATTCTGCATGACGGCCCAGCGATCCATGCCGATACACCTTCTGGTTAATGCGGCAGAAAGACTCGACAGCAGCATGATTGCCAATGTCATAGCGACAGAAATCAGTCCGATGGAACTGAGATGATCGGTCACTTCATCATTCGAACCCATTCTTAGGCCCATGGTGAACAGCAAAATAGCGATTGCCGCCGTCTGAATTCTGCCGGTCCATTTGGTGACCCAACGGTGTTCCCTCATTTTGCTGCCTACAAAATAGCCGATGATTGCCAATATGGTATATGTAATCAAATCCTTCATCTATTTCGTCCTCTCCAAAGAAATTATCCCAGAATGAGTGGCACCAAAATAGGAACGGCCATGCTCTGAATCACGCCCGAAATAAAGGAATACATGGCGATATCTCCGCGAGTCGCTTTTTCCACGATTGGAAGGCACACGTCCATGGAGGAGCATCCAGACACTGCCATAGATTCCAAATAGCCGACCTTTTTGCCGTCATCGGAATGATTAACACAGAAATGTATTCCCGCATGATGTTATGCATAAAAGGAGACGGCGCTGGCCGTCACCAGGCCCTTTTCCAAGATAATGCCGGGAGCAAAGGTATACCAGCCGAAGCCCGCGCCGATGGCAAGAGACTCCCTGATGGAGGGGGCAGGAACAAACTGCACAGCAAAGCGCCAGCCAGGGTTCCCACCATGATGATAAATGGAAAAGCAAGCACCCGCAGTCCGACTTTTCTAAAATGGTCGATGACAGTGCCCTCGAAGCCCATGTCAAAACCGACAAAGAACAACAGAATACAGAGACCGACGGTAATCAGATTGCCGGCCAGAGAGGCGAAAAATTCCATATCGGAAAAAATCCTGTCCACAGCGAAATAGCCGAAAGCCAGTCCTGCGACGACGCATATCAGGATGATGATGGTCATAGAGCCGTCCTTTTGAGCCTTTTCCTCCTCTTCTGCGATTTCTTCCGGCGGTACTTCGCTTCCCTCTATGTTCCCCGTACTTGTCCAGCTTGAAGAACTTTCTAGAGATGGTGATGGCTGCCACTGAGCAGAATATGATCACCACGGTCATAATAAACGCATATAGTCCGATGGAGTTCAGATGCTCCATGACCTCACCTTTTGATCCCATGCTCATGCTCATGGTAAAGATCAGCACGATGATGGCAAAGGTCTGAATTCTGCCAGTCCATCTGGTAATCTCCTGCTTTTGCTCTCAGTTTGCTGCCGACAAAGTAGCCGATGACGGCTACACTTAGATATAGAATTAAATCACTCATTGTTTACACCTCAAATTTTATAGTCACAATATCCATTATATATTTTCCCTTGACAGAAGTCCACGAATAATGTAGTATTTATCGAGAAAAGAACATCTTTAGGTCGGTAACATGATGCCGGCAAGATTTACATATTGGGAGAATAATAGATAATCTTGTCACGTCTGTGATAAGATTTTTTTATGCCCGCAGATGTTTTTGCAAATTAAAGGAGGATTTATACGAATGACAAACGAAGACGTAAACAAACACGGAATCACGATGCTTCTAAACTGGGAATACCCAAAATGCTGATACTGGGTCTTCAGCACACCTTTGCTATGTTCGGCGCCACTGTGCTGGTTCCTATCCTGACCGGCCTCAGCGTTGCAACCACTTTGCTCATGGCCGGACTAGGGACACTGCTGTTTCACTTTCTGACAAAGGGAAGGTTCCCGCATTCTTAGGTTCCTCTTTTTGCTTTCTTGGGAGGTTATGCGGCAGTGGCTCCCATGCTGGCAGACGGCACGCCTAATACAGAGATGCTGCCTTACGCCTGCGGCGGCGTATTTGCCGCAGGACTGGTTTACGTGGTGATGTCAGCCTTTATCAAAGCCTTCGGTGCAAAGAAGGTTATGCGGTTTTTTCCGCCAGTGGTAACTGGTCCATCATCATCTCCATCGGTTTGATTCTGGCTCCTACAGCGATTACCAACTGTAAGACGAACTGGCTCCTGGCCCTGGTTGCACTTCTGACCATCATCATTTCAACATCTGGGGGAAGAGGCATGGCTAAAATCATACCGATCATCCTGGGGGTCGTGATATCTTATGTCGTTGCTGTCGTCACTGGCGCTGTAGACCTTTCTGCTATCAGTGAAGAATCCTGGGTCGGACTTCCGCCAATTATGATTATGAAGTTTGACGTCAGCGCCATCATCACCATCATGCCAATCGCACTGGCGACCATGATGGAGCATATCGGTGATATCTCTGCCATCGGCGCTACAACGGGCAACAACTATATTGCCAATCCAGGCCTTCACAGAACACTGTTAGGCGATGGACTGGCTACCTGCCTGTCCTCCGCTTTCGGCGGACCTGCCAATACCACCTACGGTGAAAATACCGGCGTCCTGGCGCTGACAAAGATCTATGATCCTGTGGTCATCCGCATTGCCGCCTGCTTTGCAGTCCTGCTGTCCTTCGTACCAAAGATCAGTTTCCTCATTTCCTCGATTCCAGCTGCCATCATCGGCGGTGTATCTCTAATCCTGTATGGTATGATCTCCGCAATTGGAATTAGAAATGTAGTAGAAAACCAGGTTGATTTTACTAAGTCCAGAAACACAATTATCGCTGCGCTCATCCTGGTATGCGCTTTGGGCTTCAACTCCGTAGGCGGAATCTCCTTTACTGCCTTTGGCGCAGAAATCACCCTTTCGGGCTTGCTATCGCTGCTATCGTAGGAATTGCGGCCAATGCCATTTTACCTGGTAACGATTACGAGTTTAAAGAAGAAGAAGGAACCATCGAAAAATTCCATACCTTTGAAATCTAAGATAACTACAGCCGGTGCTTTTATACAAAAATAAAGCACCGGCTGTTTTAACATCTATCATTTCTTCCTGCCAAAGTTTCCGTCTTAGTCTTCTTCTGCAATGGCGGTATCAAATTACCGTCGCCACAGTCTTCTAAGTTTTCACTTTGCGAAACTAGATGCGTTCAACAGCCGGTACTTTTCTCTGTACCTCATTAAACACTTCTGGTGGTCTCACCTCTTTCTTCCCTGAAACATATGTTTCAGTTTATCTTATGTCAAAAGCTTTTGAATAGTACTTCATCGCTTTTTTGTAACTAAAGTATAGCACATTTCATTCAAAAAGCAATACCTTTTTCAGAATTTTTCATTTTTTATTTTAGTCTTAACATCGGTGTAACGGTAAAGGTATCGTTGTCCAAGCAAAAACAAACTAGTCCGAATTCGGACTAGTTTGTTTTGCTGTACCCCATATATCAGCCTGGAGGCCAAGTCATTTTTCTCTTGCCGAGAATATGGAAGTGAAGATGCTTAACCGTTTTGGAACGCGTCTTCTCCATTGTTGCTGACAACTCTGTAGCCGTTTGCAAGGCCCAGATCAGCAGCGATCTCGTGAATCTTAAACATGATGTGACCCAGAAGTTCTTGATCCTCCTCTGTCACGTCGTCCAGTGACTCGATGTGTTTTTGGGAATCACGAGAACGTGAACGGGAGCCTGGGGCTCCAAATCGTGAAATGCGATGATCTTGTCGTCTTCGTAAGCGACAGTCGACGGGATATCGTGACTTCCGATCCTGCAAAATATACAATCAGTCATTAACAATCTCTCCTTTCATGCCATCTTTATATTCATTTAAAAGTTTTACATTGTAAAACTGATTTAACATCGCATTCTCACCGATTGCATAAACTTTGATATAGTTGTCCGTGTAACCGGTCAGCAAGCCGTCTTCGCTGATTTCCTCAAACAAAACCTGCCGCTTAGCGCCTCTGCACAGGGTAAAAAACGTCCGGCGTCCGCCTCTGCTTTCTCAATCAAAATCCGGCTGCGGCTATTTTTCACCTCACCGGATATTTGCCCCCGAGCTCCGCGGCCTTTGTCCCCTTTCTCGGTGAATACTTGAAAGCGTGTACTTTGCAGAATCCAACCTCGTCGATGATTCTGGGCTGTCAGCAAAATCTTCTTCTGTCTCCCCGGAAAACCCACGATGATGTCTGTCGTAATGCCGTACAGAGGATCAAATTCCTTAAGCACTTTGACGATATCCAGATATGCCGTCTGATTGTAGCGGCGGTTCATCAGCTGTAAGACGTGATCCGATCCGCTCTGGATAGACAGGTGCAGGTGAGGACAGAGTTTCTCATACTTCAGAAGACGCTGAACATAGGAGGCGTTGATGACAGTCGGCTCCAGAGAACTGAGACGAATTCGAAAGTCCCCGGCAGATTGTTTAACTCTGCGATCAGAGGTTCGATTCCCCATGACCCAGACCCTCCCCATAGAGAGCCGTGTTGATTCCAGTCAGAATCAGTTCCTTGAAGCCTTTGGCGATCAGCCCGCCGGCTTCCTCTACGATTTCCGCCAAGGCCCGGCTTCTGACCTTGCCTCTGGCATAAGGAATGATACAATAGGAACAAAATCGATTGCATCCCTCCTGGATTTTGATGTAGGCGCGGGTTCTGGATTCCATGGAAGTGATCAGACCTGACGATTGGTATTTGTCAAGCTCTTCGTAGGCTTTGACGTGACACTGGGTCTCGCCCGCCGCCATATATTCCTCGATGTAACCGAGCAAATTTTGCTTTTCATTGGTGCCGGCGGCGATGTTGACGCCTTCAATTTGGCTGACCTCATCAGGACTGACCTGGGCATAACAGCCTGTCACAGCCACCACAGCGCCTGGGTTGACCTTTTCATCTTGCGAATATATTGCCGTGACTTGCGATCCGCCAGATTTGTCACGGTACATGTATTGATCACATAAGCGTCTGCAAAATCCTCTTCCCCTACGATTTCGTGGCCCGCTGCAGCGAACTGCTCCTTCATGGCCTCGCTCTCGTATTGATTGACCTTGCAGCCTAATGTGTGAAATGCGATTTTCATAAACATCCTCTTTCTATTGTGTAAATCTAACTAGTTACTTAAATAGTACAACCTTTTCTCGTAACTTCAAGAATAATCTTCGCTATGGGCGCATTATATTGTTATGAAAGGATTATTTTATGGCAAAGAAATTTTTCTCTGTTTTTTTAATATGTCTGTTAGTCTGCGTCATGGTCAGTGAGCACAGCGTCCAGGGTTTGATGGTCACCTCCGATAAAGCCAACAAAGATTACATCAAATGGGTTGATTTTGATATCACCTACGAAGCTTTGGAAGACGCCATGAATGTAGATATAGAAACTTACGAGCAAGACCTTCACGTCAGCTGGGTAGACATCCTGGCTTTCCTCGCCTGCAAATATGGCGGCGATTTTTCCATGTATTCTCACAAAGACATCGATTGGTTTGTAGAAACGCTCAACGAAGGCAGCTCGGTAGAAGATATCACATCTAATATGAAATCCTACCCTTATTACTATAAAGCCTACTGCGCCGTAATCGGCAATTTCCTCGGTCTTGACAAAGACGGCAACTATGGTCTTACCGCTTACACCCCAGTAGCAGACGGCTATTGGTATACTGACAGCGATGACTTTGGAAATGGCCGCAGCTACGGTTTTGCCCGCAAACATCTTGGGCATGACATGTTCTGCAGTGTTGGAACCCCTGTTGCAGCAGTTGAAGGCGGCAAAGTTGAAGCTCTCGGCTGGAATCAGTACGGCGGCTGGCGGATCGGCATCAGAAGCAACGACGGTTTTCGTTATTACTACTATGCCCACCTTCGCAAGGATTCTCCATACATAAAAGGTCTCAAAGAAGGCGACAGCGTCAAAGCCGGTCAGATCATCGGCTATTCCGGCCAGAGCGGATACAGCATCAAAGAAAACGTCAACAATATCAATGTCCCTCACCTGCATTTCGGTATGCAGCTGGTCTTCGACGAATCACAAAAAGAATGCAACTCAGAAATATGGATCGACACCTATGCCTTGATCCGTCTTCTGTCAAAGCATCGGGCATCGCCAGAAATCAAAGAAACAGCGAAGACTGCTGCCGCTACAGCGCAGGTCCCGATTCTGATGTATCACGGATTGACGAAAAAGCAGTCACAGGTCAACGACTACTTTATACCTGCAACCACCTTTGAAAGCGATATGAAATATCTGAAAGAAAACGGATATACAGCCATCACCATGACAGAACTCATCGACTACGTCTACGACAAGACGGGAAAGATAGCGCTGCCAGAAAAGCCGGTCATCATCACCTTTGATGACGGCTACTGCAACAATTATAACTACGCTACCCCAGCCCTTGAGAAATACGGCATGAAAGCCGTCCTCTCCGTCATCGGTCACGCCTGCGAAGAGGCCAGCGTGGCAGATCACCGTGCGGAAGATTACTGCAATGTGACCTGGGATCAGATAAAAAGAGATGTCAGATTCCGGTCTTTGGGAAATTCAGAATCACACCTGGGATTCGCACGAAGCAAAGGGCGGACGCAAAGGCGCCAGCAAGAAAGAATGGGAATCTGAAGATGTTTATGAGAAAATCCTGAAAGAGGATTTGTCAATACTGCAAAAGAAGTTGAAAGAAACCACAGGCGTCTATCCTAACACCTTCACCTGGCCTTTTGGCGCCTACACAGAAGATTCCCGTGATCTGCTCAAGTCCATGGGATTCAAGGCGACTCTCAGCTGCAACGGCGGCATTAATACGATAGAAAAAGGCGACACAGAGGGACTCTATCTGTTAAAAAAAAGAAAACTTCGGACCCCTAAAGCATCCATAGCAGAACTGCTGCAGTGATGTTGATGCAGGGCAATCTCTACAGTTCCAGTTCATACATGGTCATGGCCAGAGCAGCCATGCCGGCTGTTTCTGTCCTGAGAATGGTCTTGCCCAGGGTTACGCGGGCAGCACCAGCTTCATCCAGCGCTGCTGCCTCCTTGTCCGAAAATCCCCTTCCGGCCCGATGACAATGGCTACTGACCGGGGCTTTTCTGCAAGGCCGCGCAGGCAATCTTTGATGGAATAATCGCCCTCGTTTTCATAAGGAAAGAGGATTAAATCATAGTTCCGCAACTTGTCAAGCATTTCGGAGAAGGGTCGCTGTCTGCCGACCTGTGGAACCATTCCCCGCTTGCATTGTTTGACCGCCTCATCGCTGATTTTCTGCCACCGGTCCAGCTTTTTGCTGAAATTACCCTTATCCACCACTACGGTGCGCTCCATAAACACAGGAATGATGGCGTGAACGCCTAGTTCTACGCACTTCTGGATAATACTCTCCATCTTGCCCGCCTTGGGAATGCCCTGAAAAAGAGTCACCTCAGGTTCGGCTCCCTGGCGAACTTCTGTTTATCGAGGATAACCAGAAGCACTTCCTCTTCGTCTATGCGGACAATCTCCGCTCGATACTCCCATTCCATAGAATCGGATACGTCGATTTCGTCGCCTTCTCTCAATCTGAGCACCTTTGACAGATGCCTGATATCACCCTGATCCGTAATTTTTGATATATTTGTCCCCGATGCATCCTGCATCTGCAAAAAGTCTCATATCCACCCTCCAAAGATCTTTGAAAAAACGTCAAAATATACCAATGCAAAAGTAAATGCCATGATAAAAGGCAGCGCCATTAGTTTTGATTTTTCCCGGAGCCAAAAGTATGTAAAGTATGATGGCACAGACGATATCAAAACCCAGGGAAACCGACATGCTGTGATAAATCGGATAACCTTCTGCGATCAAGAGGGAAATCGGCAAGGCGGCACAGCCAGCCCCCAGCCACTCTTTATCACCTGCATGCCAGTCAATAAATCCAATCAAAGCGCCGATCGCAGCAAAGATGATCCAGTAGACGACTTGTCCCATGTCGACGCGTCCCCCAAGGCAAACAGATGGGTATAGTAAGCGGCAATGACCCCAATGAAATACAGGAACACATGGACTGCAGCCCGGACTGCTTCTGGCGAATAGACAGCAATCAGGGCGGAAACGAACACCCAGATGCCGATATTGGATATGATAGCGCCAATGACGCCGTTCCCTGCCAGGTCCTTGGCCAGCCAGCCCATAAGCATGCCTAGAACCAGGCAGAACAGCATGAATATAATATTATCTTTTTTCTTCGAGTTGCTTCTCTTCAATCAGGCAACCTCCTCGCAATAGTCTTAAGCCGGAATTCTGGTCTCTACGACTCTATGAACGACAAATGCCAAAGCAATGCCTGCAACTGCTATAACCATGTTGAACTGCACTGCATAATGACTCAATAAGAGATTTGCACCTACAAAGAATCCCGCGATTAAGAAGAAAAGGCAAAATCCTTCTATAAAAGCTTCACCTTGCTCTCTTTCTTTGGCTCCTGAAAGGCACCCTTGCATATCACATAGACGGCCAGATTGGCAATGATTACAATCATAGTAAAGTTTAACACATCTGCTGCCGATAGGGAATAGGTTAAAAGATGATTCTTCTGTCGAAGGTTGTCGATGAGATTGAATATCACGCTGATTGTGCCTAAAATATACAGACACATGCAGATCATATCGAACACCTCCAGGACTTTTTCTTTTTGTCCTTTCGGCGGAAAGGTGTCGATAATTTCATCGCAGAATCCCTTATAATCCTCACCGATGACCTGCCCGATTCCCTGGCCTCGCTCCTGACCGTCTAAAATCATATGGATAACGTCTCTGCGCACCAGTTCCTGACTATATGCAGGCAGACGTGAAACTCGCAGATAGACGACGATATCGGTATAGATTTCCTCGCTGGCATCCCAAATTTTCTTTTCTTCTATTTCATTTTCAGCCGCTAATGCCCGTGTTCTCTTATCCATTCCTTTTACCTCCCTCTAATACTGAATCCACCGCCTCACTGATTGAGCGCCAGTTCTTCTGAAATTCTATCAGACTCATTGTTCCAGCCGCTGTCAAATGATAGTACTTCCGCTTTGGACCTGCCGGGGATGGTTTCAATTCGGCGGCAATGCTGCCGCTCTTCTCCAGCCGCAGCAAAATCGGATAGATGGTTCCCTCTGCCACCGCCCCAAAGCCATAGCCTGCCAGCCTGGTTGTAATTTCATAACCATAGGTTTCGTCCTCTTCAATGACAGCCAATATGCAGCCTTCCAAAACGCCTTTTAACATCTGTGATGGAATCATTTTTCTCTCCTTTTGAACAAAACAGACTACCTTGTATTGCAAGATACAGCTACATTGTAATACAAAGTAGCGCGGTTGTCAATAAAAAAGAAGCCTTGATTTTTCAAAGCTCCTTCATCTATTTCTAAAGCTATGCCTTTGCCACAATGCAGCACCAGCCGCCGTCTTCTCTGACTTCCATGATGGCAAAGCCCTTCTTTCTCAGATGCTCTACTACTTGCAGTTCTTTTCTACTAAAATTCCGGAAGAGATAAAGTAACCGCCCTTGACCAGGTGCTTTGCCGCGTCTTCTGCCAGCATCATGACCAAATCGGCCATCAAATTGGCTACGATGACGTCTGCCTGATAGTCGACGCCTTTGGTCAGATCTCCATATTGCGCCTTGGCCACAGTATCCACCTTGTTCAAAACGATATTTTCCTCTGCGACTTCCACCGCCACCGGATCAATATCGATGCCCAATACCTCCTTCGCTCCCAAAAGAGCCGATGCGATGGACAAAATGCCGCTTCCGCAGCCTACGTCCAGTACCTTGTCATTCTCTTTTGATAGGATTCCAGCATCTTCACGCAAAAAGAGACGTCGTCTCGTGGGTTCCCGTACCAAATGCCATTCCGGGATCGATCTCGATGACCAGGTGATTCTCTTTGTTATCGTATGGCTCCCAGGTCGGTTTTACCACCAAACGCTGAGAAATCTTTGACGGCTTGAAATACGCTTTCCACTTGTCTTTCCATTCTGCGTCGTCATCCAGCTTATTGGTAACCTGCAAAGTACCAAAATCCATGTTCTGACCAAACTCTCCTGCCGCAGCCTTCGCCTTCAGCTCAGACATAGCAAGTTCAATTTCGCGAATATGCGCCCGATTCTCTTCCGTATCTTCAAAGTATACCGTCACCTTGGGCTTGTCCTTCATCTTTTCGATGATCTCATCGTCAAGATAGTCCCAGTCGTAAGTCTGCTTCTTGTCCATCAGATCTTCGATATCCCTGGGATCTTCCACTACAGTATTCGTAATACCCAGATTCATCAGTTCGCTGACCACAGCCTCGATGCCCTGGCTTTCTGTTTCGATGTTGATTTCTATATATTTCAAAATGTTCCCTCCAGTTCATTCTATCGTACATCACACGCAAGATATTTACTTTTCTATCCTCTTCATCTATGCAATAAAAGATATCCTAATTTCCGACCAGTACTAATCTAATTTTATAATCATTTAATTCCTTGCCTATTACGACCGGTGCTCCTTCAGGCATGAGAGCCAAAGAGAGCACCTTTTTCAAATCGTGACAATTCTTCCCCTGTAGTATATTTTTTTGCCTTGTGTCACTGACTTCTGTAGCCAATGGCTTTGACATTTTTGCGGACATACTATCGGTGAAATCTGAATCCCTCCATCAGCGATACGAATTATAACTGATCTCCTTCCCTCAATCCCAACTCATTAACTATTTCCTTCGGAAATTTCTTACTTCCATTCTATCATACACCTTTGCTCGCCGCAAGGAAAGCCGATATCCCGCCTGCGGCAGGCCCGCCTGGCAGTCCTTTGATCAAAAGATGTCCCCATACTCTTCCAGGTTCACGGCTTCGCCCCGCCTGCGTCTTTCCACACCTTCCAGTATCCGCGGGAAGGTGTTTTTTTGTTGATGGGATAACGGCTGATGACAAATGCCACGATCAGCATGCCGATTCCCGGAAGAAGGGAGAAGCTGTTGCTGACCCAGGTGAGAGCAGACGCGCCCTGTACTGCCGCCGCTTCGTTGAAGCCTGCCTGCTGCAGGATAATGCCCAGAATCTGTACGCCTGCCGCCGCAGACAGCGACTCCGACAATGCCTGCAGGGAGATGACCGCTCCTGAATGCTTTTCGCCGGATGCCAGTTCTTCCACCTCGCATACATCATAGATCATCGACGGCATCAGCTGCCAGTAGCAAGTGTTCCCTACGGCAAAGAGCCCGCACATGAGACAACTTGCCGCAAAGGAACTGACTCCGACAAACCTTGCCCCGATGAGGATGACCCCGCTGAATATCATGCCAGCCATGAAGGTAAGCTTTTTGTCCGTTTTGCCCGCACAGGCTGCAATAAAAGGAGGAGTGCGATGCCCGCCACGGTCATCAGCAGTGTGATCGCCGAAATCTGCACCGCAGGCAGCCCCAGGTTATACGTAAAGTAGTAGACCAGATCCGAAGCGAAGATCGTGTTGGCAATGAGATAGATCAGGCTGGCGCCGATGATGTACCTGATCGGTTTCAGCTTCAGGATCTGAAAATATTCTCTGAACATATTCTTGATGTTCTCTGCAGTCAGGATCTTCTCCTTATCGGGATCCTTTACAAAGCCCGGCACATCGGTCTTTTGATGGTCAGTGCGCAGATCAAAAGCGCCGCCCCGCTGGCAATCCCTACGGTCATGCCCACTGCCGACCAGGACTGTTCCAGCGTCCTGCCAATGCCCATGAGGAAGGCGACCAGTACCGACGGCAACACCATGCCGAGACCTTTTCCGATTTGATTGAACACATAGACGTAGGACCGCAGCACCGTCCGCTCGTGATAATCGCTTGTCAGCTCAGACCCCCAGGTCATATACGGGACAAAGAAGATGGCGAAGCACCACCAGAAGAGAATCGTCATCAACCCGTAATATATGACTTTGAGTCCATAGCTCATGTCTATGGAGGTAAAAGAGCAGACTGGTGACAATGACCGCCGGTACCGCCGCCACCAATAGGAAAGGCTTCCTCTTGCCAAATCTGGTTTCGATGTTATCTGACAAAAAATCCGCTGATCGGACCGCAAAAGGCTTCCCAGATGCATCCAAGTGCCAGGATGGTTCCTGCCGCTGCCGGCTTGATGCCTACCACCGTCGTCAGGTAAAGAGCAGGAACGTCTCAATCAGCGTGAACATGGCGTTGTCCGCCAGCCCGCCGATGCCATACGATAATTTTGTATGAAACTTCAAATTCAAGATACCACCTCCGTATTCCTACTTATATTTTAAAGCACATGATCGCCCCATAGTCAAGAGCCTGCATCATTTTCGATTAAAAAAGAGCTAACGCACTTGAAATTATCAAGCACGGCAGCTCTATTTGGACTATTTAAACAAATCTTTCATTTTTTCCGCAAAACCGGACTTTTCTGATAGCAGTTGTTATCAGGGCTTTGCCCATCTCTTCCACAGCCTTTTTCTGTTTAGAATTCAGCTTGGTTGGAATTTCCAGCACGACCTTTACATACAGGTCCCCCATACGCCCGTTTCTAACGTTTTTCATTCCTTTTGCCCTTCAGTCTGAAGACCGTGCCTGGCTGCGTTCCTGCCGGAACTTTATAGGATACCTGTCCATCGAGAGTCGGTACAGTAATTTCATCTCCTAGTGCCGCCTGATTGAAGGAAATTGGAATATCTAAGTATAAGTTATCCCGATCGCGTTTAAACATCTTGTGTGGTTTCACTGTAATTACCACGTACAGATCGCCGCTAGGACCGCCGTTTTCACCTGGTTCGCCCTGCCCTCTGATAGGAATAACGCTGTCGTTATCTACGCCTGCAGGAATATCGACGTTGATTTTGATATTCTTGCGAATTTTCCCAGTGCCTCCGCAGTCAGGACACGGCGTATCAATAATCGTACCTTTCCCTCCACAGTCAGGACATGGTCCCGTGCTCTGGAACTGTCAAAAGGCGTTCTCTGCACTGTATGGACCTGACCCGTTCCGCCGCAATTGCCGCAAGTCTTCTTCTCTGTGCCGGGGGCGTTTCCTTCTCCTTTGCATTTCGGACACTGTACGTATTTGTTAATGCTGATCTCTTTCTTTGTTCCGAAAGCGGCCTCTTCAAAGTCGATGGTAATCGCTTTCTGCAGATCTCTGCCTTTCATAGGGCCATTTTTCTGCTGGCGCTTCCGCCGCCAAAACCACCGCCAAACATACTGCCAAACATATCAAATATATCGTCAAAACCGCCGCTTCCGCCGCCAAAGCCTCCGAAACCGCCGCCCCCAAAGCCGGCATTTGGATCTACGCCGGCGTGGCCAAATCGGTCGTACTTGCTCTTTTTTTATCAGGATCTGACAAGACGCTGTACGCTTCATTGACTTCTTTAAACTGCTCTTCAGCAGTTTTATCACCTGGGTTTTATCGGGATGATATTTCATAGCCATCTTTCGGAAGGCTTTCTTTATCTCATCGTCGCTTGCACCCTTTTTCAGGCCAAGGACTTCATAATAATCTCTTTTTTCTGCCATAACTTTCACCTTCCTTCTTAACGCAGTAAAATTTGCTCCTGGCGGGCCTCGCCGCCATGAGCAAATTTACATATCATATTGCGAATTTAACAATCTTCGTGCGCCCGAAAACTCATTCACAGCTGTCGCTGCGTTATAAAGCGCTGAGAAATTTTTGCAGTACACAGGTTTACCGAGTAATTGTGAGTGCGCGTACTCGAAGTACGCGATCGAGCAATTGCAAAAGCAAACCGCAGTAATGCGAGAATTTAGCAAGCTTTATTATTTGTCGTCGTCCACAACCTCATAATCCGCATCAACTACGTTATCCCCTGCAGGACCGTTATTGGCAGCGCCTGCATCTGGACCGGCGCCTGCCGCACCCATGTTCGGGTCAAAACCAGTTGCACTTGGATCTACGCCTGCTGCCTGTGCCTGCTCGTAAAGTTTTGTGGAAATTGCGTGGAACTTCTCAGTCAAAGTTTCTGTTTTGGCTTTGATGTCCTCTGGATTATTTGCTTCCAGAGCCTTCTTCAGCTCTTCTTTCGCATCTTCAACAGATTTCTTTTCATCGTCAGAAATCTTGCCTTCTAATTCTTTCAGTGCCTTCTCTGTCTCATAGACCAGATTTTCAGCCTTGTTTCTCTCTTCGATTTCTTCTTTTCTCTTCTTGTCTTCTTCTGCGAACTGTTCTGCTTCTTTTACCTTCTGATTGATTTCATCTTCAGAAAGGTTTGTGGAAGAAGTGATTGTGATTCTCTGTTCCTTACCAGTTCCCATATCTTTTGCGCTTACGTTTACAATACCGTTTGCGTCGATGTCGAAAGTAACTTCAATCTGCGGAATTCCACGAGGAGCAGGTGCGATACCAGTCAGCTGGAAACGTCCCAGTGTGATCTTGCCGGCTGCCATTTCTCTTTCACCCTGCATTACATGGATGTCTACGGCTGTCTGATTGTCAGCAGCAGTTGAGAAGATCTGGCTCTTCTTTGTAGGAATTGTCGTATTTCTTTCGATCAGCTTTGTTGCAACGCCGCCAAGTGTCTCGATGGACAGGGGAAAGTGGGTAACGTCCAGCAGCAGTACATCGTGTACTTCGCCAGTCAGTACACCGGCCTGGATAGCTGCACCGATGGACACGCATTCGTCAGGGTTGATGCCCTTGAACGGCTCTTTGCCGGTAAACTTCTTGACTGCGTCCTGTACTGCCGGAATTCTTGTGGAACCACCGACCAGGATTACCTTTGCCAGGTCGTTATTTGATACGCCTGCATCAGCCATGGCCTTCTTCATCGGTTCGATTGATTTATTTACCAGGTCAGCAGTCAGCTGATCGAATTTTGCTCTTGTCAGATCCATGTTCAGATGAAGCGGACCATCAGCCGTTACTGTGATGAACGGCAGATTGATGTTTGTAGTCTGTGCGCTGGACAGTTCTTTTTGGCTTTCTCTGCAGCTTCTTTCAGTCTCTGCAGCGCCATCTTGTCTGCTCTCAGATCTACGCCGTTTTCTTTTGCGAAGGTATCTGCCAGGAAGTTCATGACTGCATTGTCGAAGTCGTCGCCGCCCAGATGTGTATCACCATTGGTAGCTAATACTTCAAATACGCCGTCGCCCAGTTCCAGGATGGATACGTCGAAAGTACCGCCGCCCAGGTCGTATACCAGAATCTTATGGGATTCTTCTTCTTTGTCAAGACCGTAAGCCAGAGATGCTGCAGTCGGCTCGTTGATGATTCTCTTTACTTCCAGTCCTGCGATTTTTCCGGCGTCCTTGGTTGCCTGCTTCTGTGCGTCAGAGAAATAAGCCGGTACTGTGATAACAGCTTCCGTTACCTTTTCTCCCAAATACGCCTCTGCATCAGTTTTCAGTTTTGTCAAAATCATAGCAGAAATATCCTGCGGTGTGTATTTTTGCCATCGATTTCTACAGTGTGGTCTTCACCCATATGTCTTTTGATGGATGCGATCGTTCTGTCAGGATTGGTGATTGCCTGTCTCTTGGCAGTTTCTCCGACCAGTCTCTCTCCGTTCTTTGCAAATCCTACCACGGATGGAGTTGTTCTGTTACCCTCTGCGTTTGCAATTACGACCGGGTCTCCTCCCTCAAGTACTGATACGCAGCTGTTTGTTGTTCCTAAATCTATACCTATTACTTTAGCCATTTTGTTTTCCTCCTTAAAATTTCTCTAAAATTCTTTTTCTGTAGACCTTTGGTTGATCAATTCAAAAGCTTGAAACTCTATCAGTTTCATTAACCTGGATTTTTTCGCAGTACACAGGATTGCAAGCTGATGCGTAAGGCGTGTACTCGAAGTACGTAACCCCGGGCATCTGGTGCAGCAAACTGCAGTAATGCGGAAAAAAGACGGTTAATTGTTGACCTTGACCATAGAAGGTCTGATCACTTTTTATTGAGTAAATACCCTTTTGCATGACTTCTGTGACTTTGCCGCTGTCATAATCGTCATTGTCCTCCGTCATAACCGCGTTGTGGAAATTAGGATCAAAATCCTCTCCAAGCGCATTTATTTCTTCCAGCCCTGCCTTTTCCAGCACCCCAGTGAGCTGTTTGAAAATCATCTTCATTCCTTCGACATAAGAGTCGTCTGCTTCTTCGTGGAGCAGCGCCCGTTCGAAGTTATCTATCACATCAAGCAGCTGCGATACGAGTTTCTCATTCGCATATGCATAAATGTCACTTTTCTCTTTTTCAACTCTTCTCTTGAAGTTCTGAAAATCAGCCATCAATCTCAAGTATTTTGTATTAACCGCCTCGTCTTCTTCACTATTCGCCTCAGCATCTGCCGCATCTTCCGGCTGTTCCTCCCTGACCTCATCTTCTTTAGTTTCTTCTGTGTCAGGAGTTTCATTCTTAACTTCTTCGTCAAGTTCTTCATTTACTTTTTTTTTCTTCGTTATTCATTTTCCTTTTCACCGCCTTCTAACTGGAATGTACTGTTCAGATTATCTGTCAAGTACTCTATGATGGATGTAATCTCATCATATCTCATTCTTGTCGGTCCAATTACACCAATCTTTCCAACTAACTTGCGATCTACATGATATGTTGCCGTAATCAGCGAGCAATCATTCATCAAATCATCAGCGTTTTCGTCACCGATGGTAACAATGATGCCATCTTCTCTTTCCATCAATCGCTTTGTAAAGTCTTCTTTCTTGTCTAGCAGTGAAAGGAAGCTCTTAGCCTTCTCCAGGTCGTTATATTCGGGAATATCGAAGATATTTGTCAGACCGTCCATATAAAGGTTGACATTGAGCATGTCTTCCAGGGTCTTCATAAAATTTGGCATGATGTTCTCTGCCAGTCTGCTCATTGCTTCGATATCAGATTCAAAGTTTGAAATAATGCGACTTTTCAGGACATCTGTAATTTTCTTGCCATTGTAATTATATGTTATATTCTTTGCTAAGATCTGAAGGCTTTCTTCCGTGTACGGCACCTTAAGCTTGAGGGCTGTGTTAGAAACCTTGCCGCTTTCAGAGACAATCATCAGAACGACTGTATGCTCATCCACCGGCAAAAGATTGACAAACCGCAATGTGTCCTCATTCTGTGTAGGCGACATAGCAAAAGAAGTCAAATTCGTAATCTCGGAAAGAATTCTGGCCGCGTGTTTGATGGTTTCTGTCAAACTCGTTTACGTCTGCTCTCAGCTTCTCAGCAATTAAATTCTTTTCCACTGTAGTCAGCTCGTGCCTTTCCATCAGATGGTTTACGTATAGTCTGTAAGCTTTATCTGACGGTACTCTGCCTGCAGAAGTGTGTGGGTGTGATAAATATCCCATTTCTTCCAAATCGCTCATCTCATTTCTGATCGTAGCGGGGCTGATACCCAGATCAAACTTCTTGGAAAGAGTTCTTGAACCAACAGGTTCTGCAGATCTGACGTAATCACTGATGATTGCCTGCAGGATTTTTAATTTTCTTTCTGTTAATTCCATACATCATCTCTCCTTTATTAGCACTCACTCAATTTGAGTGCTAATCACTATATATAAGATACTACTGAACCTGCTGAATGTCAACACCCTTTTAGAAAATTTTTTTGTTATTTCAGTGAAGTTTCTCTACATTATTATGTCACAATACAAAACAACATTTTATCAAAATGAACAAATAGCATTAATTTTTTTTGTTAATATTCATAATTTCATTATTGCACTATTGGCGTGATTGTGATAACCTTTGATAAACAAAACCCAAAGAGGAGGACATCACATATGAACAAAAATCACAAGAGTTGTTGGAGGAATCTCGAAAACGCCGTACATATAGACAGTTTTACCTGATTCTTTGGATATGGACGTCATAAAAACTGTGTTTTAACGGCTGGAACGGCGCCCAACGGCGCAGACAAACAACCGTGGCATTTTACCATCGTCACAGATCCTGACGTGAAACAGCGCATCAGAGAAGAAGCCGAAAAAGTAGAAAAGAACTTTTACGAAAAACAAATAACCGACGAGTGGCAGGCGGATTTAAACAAACTTGCAGTAACCTGGGAAAAACCATTTCTCACAGAAGCGCCATGTCTGATTGTCATTTTCAAGGAATATTACCGCATGCTGGAGGACGGCACGAAGGACAAGAACTACTATGTCAATGAATCCATCGGCATCTCCATCGGTTTCCTAATCAACGCCATCCGCAACGCGGGCCTGGCAAGTCTGACCTATACCCCGGCCCCACCTACGTTTCTCAGAGACCTGCTGGGACGCCCGGAGGGCGAAACCCCGGTCATGGTTCTCGTCGTTGGCAAGCCCTGATCCAGACTATGAGCTGCCGACACTGCGAAAAAGACATTTGAAGAGATTGCAGATATCATATAGCTCGTCCAAAACCTGCCATCCGGCGCAAAGGCCCTATTTCAAGGTGCCTAGCGCCGGATTTTAATGGGAAAGCAGGGTTTGGGGAATGTATCGGCGCCGCCTCAAGATATAAACTGTAAAAAAATAGAATATACAGGAAGCGAATAGAGCCCTATACCGAGAAAATCGTCTTAGATGGGCTGGGTTTCCGCTTCTGGCACAAAAAACGGCGCTGCTCGGGGAAAACCCCCACTTTGCGCCGCCTGGACCTGTTATCTGTCTTCTTCCTTCTCCACAGCCTTCCTCAGGCGTTTTCTACATACTGATTCAGCGAGCAGTTATCCCGCACCGCATGATATGCCAGCTCTTTGTGAAGAGCCGGATCAATTCTCACATTGAACTGCCCTTTAAACGCTTTCTCCGGCTGACGGCCAAGGCTCTCACAAGTCTCAAGATATTCGTCCACTGCTTTATGAAATTCTTGATACCCGAAATCATTCAATATTTTTTAGTTCTTGATAGGTAAAATCTTTTGGAAACGATTCTATTCTTTTTATCAGTTTTTCTATTTTACTCATCCTTTCACCTTCATCTGTAACTGTATTATAGTTACATTATAATATATTGTCTGCAATTTGTGAACACAGCAAAACCCTCCGCAGCAGCTTTATACATCAACTGCCCGGAGGGTTCTTCTATTCATATTAGGAAGTTTTTATTTCCCAAGTTCTGCTACGACCTTCGCATCCGTCTTTGCATCCGGTGTCACTTTGTAGATGATGATGTACAGTACAAAGGATACCAGCAGTGCAAACAGACCGGAAGGCAGTCCGTAAGGCAGAGCTGTCACGTACTGGAATACGAAGCCCAGGACAGCGCCTACAGCAAAGGAGATCACCCCTGCCCAGCGTACAGCCGGCTGTTTTTCCAGCGTTTTGTGGTCGTACTTCTTCTCTTTCCAACCACGAAGAAGTCCGCCAGAATCGGCGCTGCAAGAGGCGGCGCAATGGCGCCCAATGCGTTGATGAAATCAGCGAAGAAGAGCTGATAGAACGCCGCTGCACCCAGAATCGTGCCCAAAACGCCGATGACGATGACGATGGTCTTGCGCTGTGCTTTGACGCCAAAAACATCCAGCGCCGGACCGGTATACATGGAATTGCAGTATAACTCTGAGTTATCCGTGGTCCACAGAGCCGTCGTCCATACGACGACGCCCAGAATCGCCAAAACGATCCCTGCTCCCAGCATCCAGAACACGTAGTTGAACTCCCCATTGACTACGACGCCGATGTAACCGACAAAGTTCAGAATCGGGTTTGTCATGACAAAGCAGGCTGCTGCACAGAGCCACACTGCTTTTACCGATTTGTTAAAGCGGAACATATCCACGCCCATGATCGCGCCTGCGATCCAGCTTCCGACAACGATGGTGATGCCGTCGCCCAGGCCCATGCCGCCCAGTTTACCTGCTTCATTCAGGAATGGACCGACGCCGCCTGCCTGTGCAATGAAGACCACGCCTGCGATGACTGCTACGATCAGAATCAACGGTGAGAATACCGTAGCAACCTTTTCAATGGCAGACATTCCCCGCACTGCAGTATATGTAAAGACTGCACCAAAGATGGCACAAGCGAGGAATTCCTCTAAGCTGATCGGGTTCATGCCCTCCATGCCAAAAATTCTCCGGATTGATTACGGTGATACCGGAAGGATTTCCAATCCACTTGCCCCAGACTTCGCCCACCATGCCGGCAATGCTGGCAAACCAGCCCAGCGTCAGCAGGGACATGATGAACAGCGGGATGACGACCCCTTGCTTCCATAAGAAAAACTTGGACAGCAGGGCCAGATTGTATCCTGTCTTCTGCGCTGCCACACCCAGGAAGGAAGTCATCACATACAGCGCTCCCATGCCCAGGGCAATGGCCCAGAATGCCATCATCGGACCCATTCCGCCTGTTCCTCCGTAACCGGCCAGGTTTCCTCCCCACGATCAATCCTGTAACGGCGTAGCCGAATCCAATCAGACCATGAACTGACTCCTGGTTGATCGCCTCGCATCCAGAGGAACCGGTTCCAGCATGAATTCGCCGTCAGTAGTCAGAGCTTCTGCCACTTTAGCTTTTTTTCTTCTCTTCTGTCATATTTTCGCTCCTTTCAATTAAGCCTTAGATAATACCGATAAATTCACTTCGATTATATCGTTTCCGCTATTTTCCGTCAATCTTTATTGCAATCAAAGCATATTAAAGTTATAATTTAATCAAAATGAAATCAATCTTTATGCAGGAGGAACTATTATATGGCTATGAACGAATTATTTAAAATGACGGCACATCAGGTAAAGGAAGGAAACTTCAACAAAGCGATTCTGGCAATCGGATCCTGTGAAGCCCACGGCCAGCACATCGCGGAAGGCTGCGACACCTTGGTTTCCTACAAGCTGTCCAAGCAGATTGCAGACCAGGTGGAAGGCATGCTGGTACTGCCTCCGATCACTGTAGGTTACAGCGGACATTACGATTCCTTTCCTTTCACACTGACTTTGAGCTATGATACGACGACGCAGGTGATTTACGATATCGTAGAATCCTGTATCCGTCAGGGCATCGACCACATCTTCCTGATGAACGGCCACGACGGAAACATCGCTCCAATCGAAGTTGCTTCCAGAAAGATCAAAGAAGTATATCCCCAGGCACAAATCGCAGCCTTGACCCAGTGGTGGGTAGCCGCCGGAGACCTGCTTCCAAAAGACACCTTTGAGGTCTGGGGCGGACTGGGTCACGCTGGAGAAGGTGAAACTTCCATCGCTTATCATCTCTTCGGAGACTGGTGTGAGCCGGAACTGGCAACTCCGTCGTTCCTGACCTTCCAGAGTATCTGGACATCAAATGGGACTTCTCCGAGCTGACCGATACGGCACAGACCGGCGATGCCACAAAGGCTACGGCAGAAAAAAGGGAAGATGATGAACGACGCCATCGTAGAATACGTGGTAAAGACACTCAAAGAACTGGACGCTAGAGGGTGGAAATTTAAATAACGGAATCTATAATTGGGCAGGGCCACGTCAAAGTCCTGAAACAATTTGTGCGCCTTCATTTCCAAAAAAACTGGGATTAATGGCACAAAAACGCTGTCTGAACCTGCCTTCGCGCCTTCATTATTTTGATGTTTTTGAATTTACTTGCGCTACCCTTTGCAAAACGGCGAGAAACAAGCAAATTCGTCTTTTTCATCAATCTTTAGGGCTGTTTTAGAAGCGGCACACGCCTTGAATGGAAAAATAAAGGAAATTTATATGCACTGAATTCTGAAACGCGCAAGCAGTGAACAAGAATTTGCAAATGAAGGCGCATTGGTTTACAATAATCAAAAAATCCGCCAGAAATAAGCAAAAAATGAAAATGAAGGCGCATCGGTTTCAACGCCCTAATCGAAAGGACGCGGCATAATGCCTCGTCCTTTCTTCCTGTCATCCATAATATTCTCTTATCACCTCTGCAACGTATTTCATCTGCGGGAGGTCATAACGCTGGTCACATTGCAGCATCAGGTTGTGAGCTGACAGATAGACCGCATCCTCCCCCGGCTCATAGTATTCCACCGGCAGGAGCCACTGAATCTCCGGAATGACATTCCGTTCCACCAGATGGCGGTAGAGCCCGTCCCGATCCCTCTGCCAGCAGGGTCAGCCCAAATGGCACATAATCACCCCCAGAATCCAGAGGGCGACTGAGAATCTCAATTTCCTCAAGTCCTGTAAGCTGCTCATAGAGATAACGGTAATTCTCATCCGTTTCTTCATCAGAACGTCCGAATCCGTGTTGAAGAGAATCGTCCGCGATGCCCGCCGTCATGCGGCGGGGCGTCAGATCCTGATACCTGCTGGCATTGGCCGCCTTTTCGAAACGCAGGTAAGGCGCCTTGTCCATCTGGGGATTCATCTCATACTGCATGCGCACAACGGAGATCAGCAGTTCCTGATAAACACTTTTCGTCATAAGCAGGTTCCAACGTCTGCAGCTTTCCGCAGGTTCCATCTTTGATGGCAAGCAGGCCGCCGTCAGTCATCGGAAACCACTTCCTGGTGCTGGCCTACGATGTAGTCGCCAAAGCCCATGCGCTCCCCGTCTTTAGAAAACAGCGCCTGGGTGATATCCTCCATGACCAGGATATCACGAGTAGCAGCCATTTCTTTGACAGCCTGAACCACCTCCAGAGGCTGGGGCACGGAGAAATAGTGAATCAGGTAGATCATGCCCACATCATCAGCCAGCTTCGCAGAAAGATCCGCAAGATCCACAGTCAGATCCGCCTGCACCCGATAGAAATCATAGTCGATACCTGCCCATTCCACCGCACTGATCACCGACAAGCAGAGGTAATCGGGCAGCAAAACCTTCTTGTGCCGCATCCTGTCCGCACAGTGTTTCATGGCGTAGACCGATGCCGTCCTTCCGTTGTTAGTATAGACTTTCAAATCATAGCCGCCCTCAGAGGCAAGGCGCAGATCAAAGTCCTCTCCGGTCGGCTCTGCGCACAGCAGGCCGCCGTCTACGCTGTAAAATCCGCCGATCAGCATATCTAGTCCTCTTTCACTTCGTAGACAGGGGATATCGTCTCTCTTCAGGAAAGCCGTCAGGCAGTGGACGGAACCGCCGCCTTTCTTGATTTCCTCAAGATCCAGCTCGATGACCTCGATGCCTTTTTTTGTTCAGTAATTCCACAGTCCTCGGCGCTCCCTTCGGCATGACGATCTTGCCCGGTTCCAGCGCCACAGAATTGGCAGCAAAGTTGATCTTCTCATCAAAGGCCGGGATTTCCACGAATTCAAAGCCTCTCTTCTCCAGTTCCTCGTAGATGATATCCGGCGTGATATAAGGATAGGTCACGGCCACATGGGTGTCCACGATGGACAGAAATCCGTCCAGATGGTTCTGGTTTCTGGCGATGGAGAGGGTGATGATGTTCTTCACGCCCATGTCCCGGAAGGTATCGCTGACCTGTTTCAGCCCTTCCCCGTTGCAGCGGGAACCGGTGCCGACGATGGCCGTTTCCTTGTCAACCCAGGTAGCGCAGGCGCCGTCAAAGATGCCCTTGCCGTGGACGGTTTTGACGATAGGCACGCCCAGTTCCGCAGCCTTTTGGGCAGCATACTTCACTTCCTTGTGTCTGATTTCGATGCCAGGCCGGGTGACGATGACCCCCCTCCGGGGTGCCCAGAATCAGGTCGTGACAGTACATGGCATTGGGACAGCCCGGATCCATCTCTTCCACATAGTTGACCTCGATCCCGTGATCTCTGTAAACCTGTGCCAGCTGGTCGTGCTCCCATCTGGCTTTCTCCACGTCGATGAAATCACGGAAATAAATCTTTGACGGATCGGTGATCCCTTCGATTTCCTTTCCCGGCCGATGCATCAGCACCGAACGCAGCTTGCCGATTTCTGAGGTGACGCTCCACTGGTCGCCCCAGACTTTTTTCCAAATCTTCTCTGAATGTATGTAATTTTCCATCACTTATCCTCCTATCCTCTCGCCAAAGTGGCGCTGCAGCAGTGTACAGAGCCCCAGCCCTTCAAAATCTCGTCAAAGTCCAAGCTGATGACCTCGACGCCGTTTTCTCAGGGCCTCCTTTGTCTTCGGATTTCCCTGTGCCTGGATGACCACGCCCGGACGCAGCGCCACGATATTGAGCCCCAGGGAGAACCTGGCTTCATCCTGATCCGGCGCGTCGATGATGTTGTAGCCCTGTTCATCAGATATTCCACCACGTCATACGGCACCTGTCTGGTGTTGACGATGGCCTTGTCGGTATCGACAAAATTCATGATGCCGTCCAGGTGGGCATTGGTATAAGGGATGGGCACAGTCAGAATCGTCTCCACTCCCCTGCTCTCTCAGCACCTGGGCAACCTGGTTGTAACCGGCTTCGTTGGTTCTGGAGCTTCTGGCCAGAATTGCCGTCTTCCTGTCAACCCACAGACAGTCCGCACCCTCAAAGGTGCCTGTGCCAGTGATGGTCTTGACGATGGGGATATTCAAAGCCGCCAGAGCCTTTGCCATAGCCACTTCTTCCCCTCTGCGCACAGGCAGAGCCGGTCTTTGCGATGATGGCACCTTCCGGCGTCATGAACATCAGGTCGCGGCAGTAAACGGCGTTGGGACGGTCTTCCCTCTGTTCGTCGAGGAAGTAAACCTTGACGCCGTTTTCCTCATACAAATCCACCAGGCGTTGATGAGCCTCTCTGAATTTATCGGGGTCGATGCCTTCCCTGAATCTGGCTTCTTCCCAGCTGAATTCATTGATTTCACTGCCCGGCCTTCTGAGCAGGACGCTTTTCAGCGGCGCACACTGGGAACTGATACCCCAGTCTCCCCAGTAATTCCCTATCTGTTCCTCAAAAGGCGTCTCGTCCCTTCGTAAGTTTTTATCTTTGTTCAATTCTAAAATGCCATTTATTCTCACTCCTTCTATCCATTAACATAGTGAAGCCGAAAGTCAGGCTCCACTATGCTTCGTGCTATGCGATATTTGCAGTCTCTTTTTCAGAAACTTGTTTTCCCCAGATCTTGGAGAGCACCATGACAGTTGCCACCAGTAATACGATGCCTACGATGAGTACGGCGACGTTGGCCTTTGTCAGACCGGCAACTGCGAAGGTGATAATGGTGACGACGCCTACCATCAGCGCATACGGCAGCTGTGTCTTGACGTGCGAGAGCAGGTCGCAGCGAGCGCCGTTGGCAGAGAGGATGGTCGTATCGGAAATCGGTGAGCAGTGGTCGCCAAAGAGTCCTCCGACAATACCGCCGCGATAGCCAGGTGCACGGTGCGTTCAGCGCCATAGCTGCCGGTACAGCGATAGTCATCATGATGGAGAAAGTCCCCAGGACGAACCGGTGGAGAAGGATATGATGGCGCTTGCCACAAAGATGATCACCGGCAGCGTCCAGGCTGGCACGTTATCCTGCAGCATGTTGACGACGAACTCTGGTCCGCCCATGGCTTTGGTCACGCTGCTCAGTACCCACGCCAGAAGCAGGGTGATGAATACGCTGGCGATACTCTCCAGGCCTCGCCACGTAATCCATGCAGATTTTCTTGAAGGACTTGATCTTGAAAATCACCACCAGGATGATGTTGGCTGCCGCGCCGAATACGAATCCTGCAATCAGCGCGCCTCTCAGCTGGTCGCCATCGACGGATTTAAACGGAAACCCTTGCGGGCAGAGCATGAAGCAGAGGGTGCCGATCATCACCAGCAGCGGAATGATCGACCATCGGCCTGTTGTTTTCCAGCTTTGCGTCAGTGTCGATTTTGACTGCCTCTGCCACAACACCGTCAGGCTCCACCTGGCCGCGAAGGGCTCTCATCTCTGCCTTATGCATCGGGCCGAATTCTTTTTTGTAAAGGCTACCAGCGGCACCATCAAAAGAGACAGCAGCGCGTAGTATTGAAACGGCCATACCTTCAGCAGCATGTCCCATTCAGCAGTCTCGATGCCTGCCGCCTTGAACTCCGTGCCCATGAGACCCATGATGTAAGCGCCCCAGCCCAGGAACGGAACCAGGATAGATAACGGAGAAGCCGTGGTATCCAGGATCCAGGCCAGCTTCTCGCGGGAAACCTTCATCTTGTCTGTCAAAGGCTGTACGATAGGCCCTGCGATGATCGGACTTCCGATATCAGAGAAGAACACCATGATGCCTGCTACCCAGCCGGCCATCTGCGCCTTTGCTCTGCTGTTGACAAACTTGGTTACCGAAGAGGCAAAACGCATGGGCGCCTCCCGAAACCTCCAGCAGCTTTACGAAGCCGCCGATAAAAATCAATAATACCAGCACCTCCGCGCAATAGGAGTCCGTCATGTTGGGAACCAGATGATCCACCACATAGGACATCATCGCGTTAAAGGGGTTGCCTCCTGCCATGACCATCAGGCCGGCAAAGGCTCCTACGAAGAGTGCAATGGAGATGTTTTCAGCCACATTGCGATAACAATTGTCAGAGCGATAGGAAATAATGATAGAATGCCATAGTCCATTATGTATTTCTCCTTTCTTCTACGAGTATTCCATATACCCTAAGAAAAGCAAAAAGTATGCCACATAGAAAAAGGCTGCCAGTCATTTCTTTTTGGCAGCCCTTCTTACTACGCTTTCGCCCTTTTTCAGAAGAAAGAATTTTCTTAAACTTCCCATTCGCTTTCCACTCATTATCGTTATCACTTATGATAATTTTTATCATTATCAATAACTTTATCATTTTGATAAGCTTTTTAGGATGCGATACAGGGTGGCGATGCCGATGCCCAGACTATCCGCCGCATTCTTTTTTTCCCTTGGTATCCCATCCGTATTTGTCAAGGGCCCTCAGCACCTCGTCAATTTCCGCCTTCTTGCGGCGTTCTTTCAGGCTGTCAGCCCGCTCCCAGACATGCATATCTTCTGCCACATGCACCTCCGCCTCTGCGCCGGCAAGCTCTGCAGCGCCTTTGCGCTTGACCCGCTCCGGAATGCTGAAGCTGGTCAGAATCTCCTGCCCCTCCACGTTCAGCGCACATTCTATGGTGTTTTCCAGCTCTCTGATATTGCCCGGCCAATCATAATTGGTGAGAATTTTGGCAGCCTGGGGCGTCATGTCGTAGACGTTCTTGCGCAGAAGGGCCGAGTATTTCTCCATAAAATGCCTGCAGATGATCAGGATGTCCTCGCTGCGCTCCCGCAGAGGCGGTATGAAAATAGGAATGACGTTGAGCCTGTAGTAGAGGTCGCTTCTGAACTCGTTGTTTTCAATCATCGTCTCCAGGTTGCGGTTGGTGGCGGCGATGACTCTGATGTCGATGGGGATGTTCTTGTTTCCCCCGACTCGCTCGATGGTCCGCTCCTGGAGCATGCGCAGAAACTTGACCTGCAGAAAGATGGGGATGTCCCCCCACCTCGTCAAGAAACAGCGTGCCGCCGTTGGCAAGCTGGCATTTTCCAACCTTTCCGCCCTTTTTTCGCGCCGGTAAAGCGCCTTCCTCATAGCCGAACAGCTCGCTTTCCAGCAGCGTCTCCGGTATGGCGCCGCAGTTGATGGCGACAAAAGGACCGTTCCGGCGGCTGCTCTGGTTGTGGATCGCCCGGGCAAAGAGCTCCTTTCCGTGCCGCTCTCCCTCTGATCAGTACGGTAGAGTCGCTGTCGGCAATCTTATAGGAGAAGGAAATCACGTCCTGAATGGCCTTTGATTCGCCGACGATATCGGAGAAATCCACCTTGTAGTCCGATTCGTGGAGCAGTTTTGAGGCGATATTGCTGGCTTCGAAATGCTCTTCATAATCAAGACCGTGCCGTAGTCTTTCCCCTCGTGCTCGATCTTTTTTGGATGTCAGCAATACGTTGGTTTCACCGTGTTCTCCCCTTATGGTGACTTCGTTGTCTATGTACTCCTTCCGTCTGCGGATCTCTCGGATCGCCTGTGCCGGCAGAACCTCTGCGATGTCCGCTCCGATCAGGTTCTCCGTAATGCCGAATTTCTTCGTCGCCGACTGATTGATTCGATAGATCAAACCCTGGTCATCCATAGCGATGACCCCGTCGTGGACAGAGTTGAGAATCGCCAGGGTTTCGTTGAGGTTGACCATCAGCTGATCCGCATATTCCGCCGCTTCAATCTTGCTGGAGATCAGCTCTGAGGCTTTTCGTAAAATTGACAAAGAACATCCTTGGCAAAGAGGCCGCTGTTTTCTGTTCCTCCGTAAAAGCGATCAGAGCCATGGCGCCGCAGATCTCCCCTTTGACGTGGAGCAGGGCGTAGACGGCTGCTTTTTTCACGGCAGCTCGCCTTGTTTGCGCAGCCTGCACAGACGGGGGTCTTCGCCGGGACGATTGATGATCAGTGTATCATTCTTCTCCATGACGCTCTCGAAGATGTTGGGGGTGACTACTTTCTTCCCCACTTCCGCCTCATATTCGCCAGTACCTTCCCCCCTGATAAAATCCGTATCGATAATGGTGATGACTACATTAAACAGTTGGGAGACGATCTCACAGGTCTCCTGCAAAAATCATTATTGTTCTTCAGCATTTTCACACCTCGCTAAAAAGATTAACGTTATCATAGCATCTGTGGACGAATCTGTCAAAATTTGTCGATATTCAGATTGGCACAATCCTTGCTTTGTATACTTGCATAAGGTCTGTCTCCCATTTTGGACCAGAACCGATACACGATATATCTTAAGGAGGTTTAATTATGACAAATAAAATGAAGCAGAGTCTGAAGATGGATGCCATTCTTTCTCCGGTATCCGAAAGGTCTTTGAGGCTGCCGGTAAGTTAGAGAAAGAAGGAAAAAGAGATCATCAACCTGGGCATCGGCCGTCCCAAGCTTCGATACGCCGGCGTTTATCAGGGACGCCGCCAAAAAGCCCTGGACGACGGCTATACTTACTACACGTCCAACTGCGGTACCGAAGGTCTGGCGTCAGGCTGCCGCTGACAAGTTCAGCCGGGATAACGGTCTGGACATGAAGATGGAAGACATCATCGCTACGGTAGGTGCCAACCAGGTTGTATCCATCGCCATGACGGCGCTGCTGGATCCCGGCGACGAAGTGCTGGTACCAAATCCTTCCTGGCTCCACTATTTTTACTGCGCTGATCTGGCGGGAGCAAAGACCGTCTCCTATCCTCTTGAAGAGAATGACTTTAACGTGCAGATCGAGGACATCGAAAAGCTGATCAGCCCGAAGACGAAGATGATCATTGTCAACTCGCCGAACAATCCGACAGGCTCCGTTCTCAGCAGAGAGAGCCTGGAGAAAATCGCCAGGATCGCCAAGGGACAACGATTTGATCGTACTTTCTGATGAAATTTACGAAAAACTGTTATATGATGATAGCAAGCACACCAGCATCGCCTCTCTGCCTGAAATGGCTATGCGCACCATCATCATCAACGGCGTATCAAAGGCTTACGCCATGACAGGCTGGAGAATCGGCTTTGCCGCTTCCAAGAATCCGGACTTCATCAGCGCTATGATCCGCGTCCTGCAGTACACCGTAACCTGCGCCACTTCTGTCAGCCAGTACGCTGCCGAAGCCGCTTTGAACGGTCCACAGGAATGTA